>ERZ795052.727-NODE-727-length-48762-cov-23.032685_pt1 | contig 48762 bp, 34 predicted proteins | sample MGYA00375136_ERZ795052 | MGnify/ENA primary metagenome ERZ795052 (study PRJEB30181, sample SAMN05720156) | activated sludge metagenome | isolation source: Anaerobic digester | place: Japan | collected 2015-05-26 ... | reverse complement strand
ATTGCAATTTATTAAAAAATTTTTGTTAATATATTCTTTTTCAATTAATTAATTATTAATTCGTTACAAAGAAAAACCGAAAAAATCGATTTTTTTCTTAATTCTAATGTTTGCCAAGTCGGAGATTTTTTTGAGTAAGGGCTATATTGTATGCTTCATAATAATATTGTATGAAGTTTTCCCATAAGGCTTTCAGGGAAATTGAAGCCGCTATTGAGCGTATATTTTCTACTTGAGATTGCTCCAAACTCGAAAACTGACAAATCATTTGTGCAATTTTCACAGTTGCATCATACTGATTGTAGTCGGAACGATGTACTACTCCCACACCTTCGGTAATATCCTGAGGTTGTTTTGCCACCCAGCGGCCAAAACCCGACAAATCGCTGGTAATAGTTGGTACGGAAAAAGCAATGCTTTCGAGAGGTGTATAGCCCCATGGTTCATAATAGGAAGGAAATATGGTAACATCGAGCCCAATGAGCAGGTCGTAATATTTTTTATTGAATATGCCGTCGGAACCATTCAAATAAGAGGGCACAAAAATCATCTTAACCTTTTGCGACGATTGATTGGTAAAATGGAACCACCGAATAGCCGACATGATATGATCATTCTGATAATCGTAAAGTTCGTGCGTGGTAAACAAATTCCATGAATGCAACTTGAGATTTGGATGATTTAAAGCTGCAAGTAAATCCGTTCTGGGGCCCATCACATGGGCGGGCACCATAATGAAAACCACAATTTCTCTGTTCAAATGAGGGCATTCAATCAACCTCCGCATCGATTCGATAAACACATCAATACCTTTGTTCTTGTATTCGTAACGTCCGGCAGTACCCACAAAAAGAGCATTTTCCTGTAAAGAATAACCCAACAAAGTTTCAGCGACTTTGCGTAAACAAGTTCGTGCTTCCTGTCGCTTTTGAATAAAAGTATCGGCTTTGGGCACAAAATCATCTTCAAAACCGTTTGGTGTAACAACAGCGGGTTTAATTTCCAGCAATTGTCGGCATTCAGCGGCAGTAATGTCGCTTACAGTTGTGAAGCAATCGGAAAGATGAGCGGCAGTTTTTTCGGCCGAATGTTTGGAAACAACATTCAATTCGGCAGCCATTTGGTCCCCATTGTACTCTTGCAGATAATCATACAGCGGTTTGTGATTGCTGGCTATGGAACGTCCCACAGTAGTGGCATGAGTAGTAAAAATGGTTGCAGCTTCAGGCAAATGTTCTTTTAAGTAAAAAATACCGAAAGTTGTTTGCCACTCATGAAAATGGGCAATCACATCATTTTTCAAAGACAAACCAAAAAATCGATAAAAACTTTCTATCACCATACCTGCAGCATAGCCAAACATCGAAGATTCGTGATAATCGCCATAGGCAGGCAAGGAATTGACTCCGGTTTGCAGCCAAACATGGCCATAAATTTCATCTTTTCGTAGCATCAGCGGCATGAAATCGACCAATACTGCAATCGGATTTCCATGAATTTGCCAACGCCCTATACGAATATTCAACTGAAACTGTTGCTGAACAGCATCTTTCCAACCGGGGAAAAGCCTACTGTCTTCAACAAAAAGCGGGTTGTTTTTTTGTATCCATATATCAGGTCCAATAAAAATCAGTTTGTCTCCATAAACTTCTTTCAATGTTGCAGCACGAGTAGATAAAACGGTATATATTCCACCAACCATATTGCATACTTCCCAGCTTGTTTCAAATATGTATTCCGGCTTCAACATACTTAATTTGGTATAATCGAAATTAAACTTTCTGTTGTTTTTTGAAAACGGGGAAAAATTGAAAATAAAACTGATAAAAAATTAATTATCTATCAATGATTTTAAAATCAAACAAAAGTGATAAAAAAGTATTTTTGAAAAAACTAAATATTTGTTTTATGAATATACTATACCTTGCTTGTCAAAAAAAATCCTACTTACGTAGGATATACTTTTTGAACAGCCAAATTAGAAATTATTTTTTCTTGTTTGAAAATCGTTCGTTCAACAGCTTCACCACTTCATCGGTAATATCGTAACTTTTGGAAGCAAATAGGATATTGTCGCCTGTGGTATTACTGAAAATAATTTCATAACGGCCATCCTTATTATATTCTTTGAGAAAGGCATTAATGGTATCGCGCAATTCTTCACTCATTTTTTGTTGTTCCTGTAAAAGCTGTTGAGTAAGTTGCCCATCAAGATTTTGTAATTCTTGTTGTTTTTTTAATAAACGCGTATGTTCCTGCTCTGCCCGCTCCCGGCTGAGAAATGCATTGTTTTCGAGTTTTCTCTGAAATTCGTTCATTTCATTTTGCAGTTCACGAGCACGTGAGTTTATGGTCAACCGTGAATCTTCCTGTTTTTTAATGAGGGATTCATTGGCATCCTTTGCAAACCGGTATTTTAATAACAAGGAATCTACATTTATGTAAGCAATAGGTAAAACCTGACTTGACAGGGTATCTCCTTTTAATGACAACTGAACCGCATTCTTAGCGGGTTTAATCTGAAAAAACAAAACAAAAAGTACAACAACAGCAATGAAAAGAACGATGTTGGAAACAAATAACAAATTTTTCATATTTAAGCTTTAAAATATTATCTTTAATTCATACCATGCAAAGACAAAAATAAAATTCAAAAAGACAATCTGCATGAAACAACCTATTCGTTTTTTAATTGTTCAGAAATTTCAGTTAACAAATTGGAAACATCAATCCCTTTATGAAAATTCCGTTGGGCTTCTTTGTCCTGTGTGGTAGCACAGCCAATACCTCTTTGTTGGAGGGCTTTGCTTCCACCAATATGAATATTGGGAAATTTTCCACTTTTAATGAAGAAGATACGAAATCCCAATAATAAAACCGAAAGTAAAACAATCAGTAAGGTTATAAGTAAGGTGTAAAACATAAACTTAAAAATATAACGGCTTGCAAAGATAAGATATTTAATAGAAAATGAAATTATTTCTATGATTTTTTAGCAAAACAAATAATTTATTTGCTTTATTAGTAATTCTTAAATATTTATGCAATAAATTAAAAACCGGCCTATGTTATAAGCCGGTAAAAAAACAAAAAGGTAAAAAACAAAATAATCAGAAACGTTCCGACACTATGCTCCAATTTACCAGATCCCATAAAGCAGCTACATAATCGGCTCTCCGGTTTTGGTAATCGAGATAATAAGCATGTTCCCAAACATCGAAAGTAAGAATGGGAGACAGATTTTTAGTCATCGGATTCCCCGCATTACTTTCGTTGACAATGGAAAGCTTTCCCGAAGCATCCTTTACGAGCCAAGCCCAGCCTGAACCAAACAATCCGGTCGCAGCTTTGCCAAATTCAATTTTGAAATTATCCAACGATTTCCATTCGGCTTCGATGGCTTTCAGTAGTTTTTCGCTGGGTTTAGTACCTTTATCAGGGGTCAAGGAAAGGAAATAGAAATTGTGATTCCATATTTGTGCGGCATTGTTGAAAAGCGGACCTGTCGCTTTTTTAACAATGGTTTCCAAATCCTGATTTTCAAATTCTGTACCTACTACCAAATTGTTGGTGTTGTTTACGTAAGTTAGATGATGCTTGCCGTAGTGAAAACTGATTGTTCTTTCACTGATAACCGGTTCCAAAGCATTCTGTGCATAAGGTAATTCAGGCAATTGAAATTTCATAACAATAAAATTTTATGGTTAATACTAAATTGATTTTATAGAAAATTTATTGTTATAACAATCAATTTTCTGTTTTGTTTTAATATTTACCCAAAAAAAAATCAACGGATATTATCTCTTACTTTTCAAAATTTCTATAGTTCTGTTAAAAAAAAAAATCCAAATAATTATCTTTCAAATTAATAACTATACCAATTTTTTTAAGTAAAGAATTTTTTTGACCAATGGAATTTGAAGTCGATAAAGGGAAACGATTCAATATGTTTATATACAAAGAAAGCCCTGAAATACAGGACTTTTCAGCGGAGAGAGAGGGATTCGAACCCCCGGAACCTTTCAGTTCAACGGTTTTCAAGACCGCCGCAATCGACCACTCTGCCATCTCTCCAACATTTCTCAAAATGCGGTGCAAATATACTTCTTTTTCTTTTATCCTACAACAATAGTTGCGGTTTTAAAGAGATATTTGGCACGATTTTCATTCAAAACAGACAAAAAAAATACCTGCCATTGCATCGAATAGCAGGTACATTTTTGATTTTTGCTTGATATTTTAGTTGTTGTTTTGGTTCAGTACCGGAGCAGGTTTAACAATTTTTGCTTTCATTTTGCCATTTTCGGCATCCAAATCCATTAAAATTGTATCGCCCGTTTCCAAATCTCCCGACAGCACAATGTCTGCCAGTTCATCTTCAAGGTATCGTTGAATGGCACGTTTCAGGGGTCGTGCACCAAATTGAGCATCGTAACCTTTTTCGGCAATGAAATCTTTGGCTTCGGGTGTCAATTCGAGTCGATAACCCATAGAAGTAATTCGTCCAAAAAGTCCTTTTAATTCAAGGTCGATAATAGATTTAATGGCATCCTTGCTCAACGGATTAAATACGATTACTTCGTCTATACGGTTCAGAAATTCGGGAGCAAATGTTTTGCTCAGCGCTTTCTGAATTACACCTTGTGAAAATTCTGCATCCATTTCAGGTGTTTCAATGGTATTGAATCCTACGCCTTTACCAAAATCTTTCAGTTGTCGCGTACCGACATTGGAAGTCATAATCAGAATGGTATTTTTAAAATCTATTCTGCGACCCAAGCTGTCGGTCAATCTTCCTTCATCCATTACCTGAAGGAGAAGGTTGAAAACGTCGGGATGCGCTTTTTCAATTTCATCCAGCAAGACTATTGAATAAGGTTTGCGTCGAACTTTCTCGGTCAGTTGACCGCCTTCTTCGTAACCCACATATCCCGGAGGTGCTCCGATAAGTCGCGATACGCTGAATTTTTCCATGTATTCGCTCATATCGACGCGAATCAGTGCATCGGGACTGTCGAACATAAATTCGGCGAGCACTTTGGCCAGATAAGTTTTTCCTACGCCTGTGGGGCCGATAAATATGAAAGAACCAATCGGTTTATTTGGATCCTTCAATCCAATACGGTTTCTTTGAATGGCTTTTACAATTTTGTTCACAGCTTCTTCCTGCCCGATAATTTTGCTCTGAAGTACATCCTTCATTTGTCGGAGTTTCAGTCCTTCTGCTTGAGCAATACGCTGCACGGGAATACCCGACATCATGGCAACTACTTCGGCAACCTGTTCTTCGTCTACAATTTCGGGATGCTGTTGTGATTCCTGTTCCCATCGTCTGATCGCATCTTCCAGCTGGTATTGGCATTGTTTTTCCTGATCGCGTATTGGACCGGCCAATTCATATTTCTGTTCCGAAAGAACTTTCATTTTTTGCTGACGAAGTTCTTCTATACGTTTTTCTAATTCTTCAATTTCTTTCGGTACGGAAACTGAGCCTATATGAACGCGCGAACCGGCTTCGTCCAATGCATCAATAGCTTTGTCGGGGAAGCATCGATCTGTTATGTAACGTTCGGTAAGTCTTACGCAAGCTTCAATGGCTGCCGGCGTATAACGCACGTTGTGATGGTATTCGTATTTATCCTGAATGTTGCGTAAAATCTGCAATGTTTCTTCGTAAGAAGTCGGTTCTACAATAATTTTCTGGAATCGACGTTCCAACGCTCCATCTTTTTCGATGCTTTGGCGGTATTCGTCCAAAGTGGTGGCACCGATACATTGAATTTCACCACGTGCCAATGCGGGTTTAAGCATGTTGGCAGCATCCAGTGAACCGGGTGCGCCACCGGCACCAACAATGGTGTGAATTTCATCAATAAAAAGAATGATGTTCGGATTTTTTGCCAATTCGTTGAGAATAGCTTTAATGCGCTCTTCAAACTGTCCGCGATATTTTGTCCCTGCCACTATGGAAGCCATATCCAATGCAACAATTCGTTTGTCGAAGAGTACACGCGAAACTTTATGTTGAACGATGCGCAAAGCCAAACCTTCTACTATAGCCGATTTACCAACTCCGGGATCACCTATCAATACGGGATTGTTTTTCTTTCTACGGCTAAGAATCTGAGCCAATCTTTCAATTTCGACTTGTCTGCCTACTACGGGATCCAACCTGTTTTCGAGAGCAGCTTTGGTAATATCTGTTCCGAATGTGTCCAAAGCCGGAGTATCACTCTGTTTGCCACTTCCCGAAACATTTCGCTGATGTTGGCGAGGTTCATCATCTTCGTCATCATCATCCTGAAAATTGGAACTCATTTGAATATCCTTAGAATGTTCAAGATACGATTTGGCAATTTCATAGGTCAGATTTTCTTCATTTAAAACTTCTACAGCCAAATTGTTCTTTTCTTTCAGAATGGCCAAAAGCAAATGTTCAGAATCGGCTGTTTCGGATGAAAGAGAACGAGTTTCAAGCTCCATGATTTTTTTAATGCGTTCGGTGCTTTTCAAACTTAAAATTTCTTCTCCGGTAGGTTCGTTATCTGTACGAATCTGACTTTCGATAGACTGTTTTATTTTTGACAAGTCCACTTGCGTGTGGTTGAGAATGTCGATAGCTTTCCCTTTGCCGTTTCTGATTATCCCCAGCAGCAAATGTTCAGGCCCTATATAATTGTTTCCCAACCTTTCAGCTTCCTGAAGGCTGTAAAGAAGTATGTTGTGTAACTGTTCTGAATAGTTGACGGTCATATTTAGATTTCTCCTTTTTTCTACAAAAATAATTAATTTAATGTGATGTTGGACACTCAAAGTTTGACTTTAGAAATTTTAATTTTTTATAAGAAAACGAATGGATTAAAATTTTTTCATGTCAACATTAGTAAAACTTTAATCTTGAAATCGTTTACTGTGCTTATTATTATCAAACTTTTCACTCCAAAATTTTATTTTATCTATCAAAAATAATACCGATTTGTTTTTATCGTGTCTTCTGAAATTTTGTCAGTATAAAGTGAACTGTTGTCAGGCTGCAAAAAAATATGAATAGGAATGCCTGCATGAAATTGTTTTCAAAAATTTTTTCAGTAGTTTTGCATTTCTTTATTTTTAAATACCAAGAACATAAATTCAATAAAAAAACAACCATTAAAGAAAATTGTTTATGTCGCAGATAAAATCAGTTTCATTACGTGAATCACCGGTGGCACGTTGGACGGCTTTGGGAATAGTTTCCTTTACCATGCTTTGCGGATATTTCATTGCCGATGCCATGAGTCCTCTTAAACCATTGCTGGAGAGTCAGTTGCTATGGAGTAGCATTGATTATTCGCTGTTTACCAGTGCTTATGGATGGTTCAATGTATTTCTGTTGATGCTTATTTTTGGTGGTATCATTTTGGACAAAATGGGTGTTCGTTTTACAGGATTGGCCTCTACAGCCGTCATGGTGATTGGGGCAGCCATCAAGTATTTTGCCATATCGCCTTTTTTCCCCGATGATGCCGGGACTATTCTGGGCATCAAGGCTCAGGTAATGATAGCGGCATTGGGATATGCCACATTTGCCGTCGGAGTAGAAATTGCCGGCATTACGGTTTCTCGTGTCATTGTCAAATGGTTTAAAGGAAAAGAGATGGCGCTGGCTATGGGACTTCAAATGGCTACAGCTCGACTTGGAACTTTGCTGGCCGTCGCTATTCCGCTCCCTGTTGCCAAACATTTTAATGATGTTTCGGTTCCTATCCTGTTTGGCGTTTTACTGCTCTGTATTGGACTTATCGCTTATATTGTTTACGTTCAGATGGACAAAAAGCTGGAAGCTTCAGAAGCAAATGATGAAAAGGAAGAGGAAGAACCGTTTAAAGTTTCGGAAGTTTTCACTATTATTAAAAATAAAGGTTTTTGGCTTATTGCCATTTTGTGTGTTCTGTTTTATTCCGCAGTTTTTCCGTGGATAAAATTTGCCACCGATATGGTTATCAACAAGTATCAGGTTAATCCGGATTTGGCAGGGCTTATCCCGAGCGTTCTTCCTTTGGGAACATTGTTTCTTACTCCATTATTTGGAAATATTTACGACCGAAAGGGCAAAGGTGCTTCCATTATGATTCTTGGCGCTTTATTGCTTATATTTGTTCATGCAATTTTTTCTATTCCATTTCTCAATAATTGGGTCTTGGCTATTGGCGTAACGATAGTTTTGGGAATTGCCTTATCGCTTGTACCTTCGGCCATGTGGCCATCAGTTCCGAAAATTATTCCGGAAAGGCAGTTGGGAACAGCTTACGCATTGATTTTCTGGATACAAAATTGGGGATTAATGGGTGTTCCATTGTTGATCGGATTGGTGCTGAACAGTGCAAATCCTACGGTTTACAAAGCGAAAGAAATGGTGAAGACGGGTGTGGTGCAAACTTATGAATTATATCAACCTTCATTGGGACTGAATAAAATTGAATTTGAGAAAGCCGTTGATAAAACTACTACGGCTTTAATCAATGAAGTGTTGTTGAAAAGCGATTATGAAGGTGTGCAGGATACCGTAGGTTTTGCAGCCTTTAAAAATGAATGGATACATAAAAATATTACCGCTTTGCCATTGGAAAAACTAAATTCTTTTCAAGACAAAAATCAGAAACTTCGAGCGGTAGAAAATACTTGCTTAGAGATTGGTTATTCGGAAATCGTAAAAAATAAAATTGCTTTGAGGTACGACTATACACGTCCAAGTCTGGTATTTATGATTTTTGGAGTTCTGGCCTTGCTGTTTGCTTTCTTGTTGAAAAAGGAAGATAAAGCGAAAAACTATGGTTTGGAGCTACCCAATATTCAAAAGGAATAAATTTTTCGGTATTTTTATTTAAAGAAAAGGCGGTTTGAAAATTTTCAGGCTGCTTTTTTCTTTCATGAGCAAACAAAAATTTACAAGAATTTGTTTTTATAATTGATAATAAACAAATTATTTTTGTAGTTTTTATTTTGACATGAGAAATCTTTGGCAACAACTCAGAACGGAAGGAATTGAAGACGAACGTGTGCTGAAAGCAATGGCGAACGTACCACGCGAATTGTTTGTAGGTAATTCTTGTGTGGAAGAAGCTTATGAAAATACGCCGTTACCCATTGGACACGGGCAAACTATTTCTCAGCCTTTTATTGTAGCTTACATGACCGAATGTTTGCATGTTGAACCGGATGATTTTGTTCTTGAAATCGGAACGGGTTCCGGTTATCAGGCGGCAGTACTTGCTCAATTGGCAAAAAAAGTTTATTCGGTAGAAATTATAAAAGAATTGGGAATTTCTGCCAAAGAACGACTAAAAAAATTACATTACGACAATGTAGAAATAATAATTGGAGATGGCTATTACGGTTGGCTGGAACATGCTCCTTACGATAAAATTATAGTTACTGCCGCTGCAAACGAAATTCCGCCACCACTTGTAGAACAACTTAAAAATCAGGGACGAATGGTAATTCCGGTTGGTTTTCCCTATACTACACAACATTTGATGCTGATTACAAAAAGTGGCGGAAAAATTGCTTCCACCACTCTGTTGCCTGTGAGTTTTGTTCCCTTTACGGGAAAACATTGAAGAGAAGAGTAATGTTTTACGTTGCGCCAAATCTACAGTCCATTGCTTGTTTCTATTTTCGTAATTTCGCTGCCGTTCAATTTAAGCAACCAATTGGCCTCTATCATTAACTGATGCCATATTTTTTTCAATACTTAGTTGCATCATTGACCGGATTTTGTATCTTTGTTCTAAGGTTCATGTTTTTTATGAAAAAAATTGTTTGAATTGTTTGAATTTAGGAAATATTTTTCTAAAATCTGTATTAATTCACCAAATTATTATTTTGTTATTTTTAAACAAATTCTGTGATTTATAATTTTTGCTTTATTTTATGAAAAGTAAATTGCTTGTCGGTATCGTATTTGTTTTTAGTTTTGTTTTTCCACAATTTACAAAAGCAGTCCCTGCCTATCCTTTCCCGGTAAAGGTGGTTCAGCCTGACGGTACAGAAATTTCTGTTAAACTGAATGGAGACGAATTTTTTCATTATCAGACTACTTTAGATGGTTATTTGATTACCAGGGACAAGGACGGATTTTTCAAATACGGAAAATTAAGTAAAAAAAAGGAAATAGCTCCGTCTAAATATCGCGTAAACAATATCGAAAAACGTACGAAGGAAGAAATTAATTTTATAAAACAACTTCCCAAAGGGATAGATTTTTCGAAACAAAATCAATTGAACCGCATACAACGAGCTTCATCTGTTACTGTTACCGAAAAATCCGGTCGTAAAGCTTATCCTTTGACCGGAAGTCCGAAATCATTGGTAATTTTAGTAAATTTTTCAGACAATTCATTTACTGTCAGTTCACCAAAAGAAGCTTTTACCAAACTTTTGAATCAAAATGGATATTCCGAAAATGGTTCAACCGGCTCGGCGCGTGATTATTTTTACGACACTTCAACCGAAAAGTTTAACCCCCAATTTGATGTGGTAGGGCCCTATACTTTGCCACAAACAATGGGCTATTACGGTGAAAATGGCTCAGATGGCATGGATAAAAATCCCCAACAAATGATTATTGACGCATGTAGATTGGCCGACAATGATGGTGTAGATTTTAGCCAATACGATACCGACAGGGATGGATATGTCGATAATATTTTTGTCTATTATGCCGGCTACAATGAAGCAGAAGGAGCACCGGCCAATACCATATGGCCACATCGCTGGACTTTGGCCAATTACAATACAAAATTCGATGGTGTTGTCGTTTTCGATTATGCCTGTTCTTCTGAATTGCGTTCAAGCAGAGGCGCAAACATGTGCGGCATCGGTACTTTCTGTCATGAATTTGGTCATGTGCTTGGTCTGGCTGATTATTATCCTACCGATGGAGGAACACATTTTACCTTATCTTACTGGAATATCATGGATGCCGGAGCTTATTTGAATGATGGGAAAACGCCTCCCACTTATTCGGCTTTCGATCGATTTTTCCTGAATTGGTTAACACCCATCGAACTGAAAAGTTCGGGAAATTTCACATTGCAACCTCTAACCTCATCCAACAGCGCCTATCTTATTTCAAAAGATGGTAATCATAATTTGGTTGGAAATTCACCCAATCCTTCAGAGTTTTTTATGTTGGAAAACAGGCAAAAGTCAGGGTGGGACGCTTATTTACCCGGACACGGTTTGCTTGTTACCCATATCAATTTTAATCAAAGCGATTGGGAAAACAATACACCCAATAATATTGCCGGAAAGCTGGGTTATAAAATTGTTGAAGCCGACGGTATTGGTTCTGAACAAACACTCGCCGGAGATCCGTTTCCAGGAATAAATAACATTACAACCTGTTCGTTGGTTTTAAGAAATGGTACGAAACTAAAAAAATCTCTCACAAATATTACTGAAAACAATTATATAAATTTAGATTTCATGGGGGAAGAAAATTCTCCGATTGTTGGGGCTATGAGTAATTTTTCAGCTTTTGAAACCGTTCAGGGAACGCCATCAAATGCACAACTTTTAAAAATTTCCGGAAAAAAACTAAAAGAAAATATTCTCCTTGCTTTTTCAGAAAATAAACATTTCGAAATGCAATTGGAAAATGATTTTAATGCAGAATGGACTAAAAACTTAATCCTTGCTCCTATTGATTCCGTAGTGGATACTACCCGAATTTTGGTACGCTATAACCCAACCGAACCGTCTTATCTTGATGTTCACAATGAAATTATTTCTATAACTTCTAAAGATGCCACTCCAATCTATTTGAATTTACAGGGAAAATCCACAAGACCTGTTTATGTTGTTCCTCCTGTTGCCACTGAAGCTACCGATGTAAGCATCAGCAGTTACGTAGCTCATTGGGAACCAGTAACAGATGCCACGGGATATTATTTCACTGCCTATTATATTTCCAATGAATCATCAGAAACGACTGAAGGTTTTGATAATGGTTTGACTCCATCATCGGGATGGACAATTACCGCTCAAGCTTTGAGTACGTCCGCTTCGTACAGTGGAAAAGAAGTTCCGGCAATTCAATTTAAAAACTCAGGTGAAATGATTCAGACGGAAAATTATGTATTGCCGGCCATAAAATTATCTTTCTTCGTCAAATCTTTTTCTGGGAATGGAGCACTTAAGGTTGAAGCAAAAAATGACTCAGACAAATGGATAACCATTGACAATGTTTCAGTAACTACCAGTCTCAGTGCTATTAAAACTTATACCTTTACCGAATCTGACCATTATACTCAATTTCGATTATCTTATCAAAAGGAAAGCGGATATTTGATCATCGACGATATTACGGTGGGGTTTGCAAAAAAAATAAATTATAACGAAAAGGATAAATGGATTACCTCAACAACGGATACGGTTATTAATTTACCTTCCAATTCCGATTGCTACTATAAAGTGAAGGCAAGCGACAAAACATTGAGAAATTCAGTAATCCTTTATGAAAATATCACTGATTTTTCAAATTTGATTTATGTGCATACTTTGCCCGATGTAGGCAAACAATTGAAAGCTTACGTCAACAGAGAAGATAAAACGGTAACCATTACGGTTCCGAATACCAGTACGGTAGTAAGGATTTATGATGTTACAGGGAAATTGATTGTATCGGAAATTCCTCGTTACAACAAATTTACCATTGATGCTTTAAAAAACAGAATACCGGGACAACTCTATATTATTGTGGCAGGCGACAGAACAGCGAAAATTATCATGTAAAAAGTTTATTAAAGCTTATTGTTGAAGTAGATAATTGCATTTATAAAATAAAAATTTTACAATCTAATTTGTTTTTAATTGGATATACTTGTTGATATTTAAGAAATTTAAGATTCGGTTAATACTCTATGGCAGAATCGGCAAATTATTTTCTTACCAAAAAAGGAAAGAAATCACTTTTTCTCTCCTTTTCCCCTGTTTTTCGAAATGAAATACAAATTTAGAATTCAATCGAACATATCTTTAAAACGACTGAAAAAACCCTTTTGAGCTGAGGAACTGGGTTTAAAATTACTCGACTGTTCCAGTTTTTCCATAATGGTTTTCTCCTCCTTACTCAATTTTTCGGGGATATAAACGCCAATATTAATAAGCAAATCGCCATTACCATATCTGTTGACATCGGGTAATCCTTTGCCCCTTAATCTCAGTACTTTACCCGGTTGTGTGCCGGCATCGATGTTAACTTTCACTTTGCCATTGACGGTGGGGACTTCAACAGCTCCACCCAATGCTGCTTGCGGAACACTCAGCAACAAATTGTAAATCAAATCATTTCCATCGCGAATCAGTTCCGAATGAGGCTCTTCCTCTATCACCACTATCAAATCGCCATTGATTCCACCTCTGCGAGCCGCATTTCCCTTCCCGCTCAAAGTTAGCTGCATTCCTTCAGCCACACCCGCAGGAATGTTGATGGTAACTATTTCTTCGTCGTGAATAATTCCTTCTCCATTACAGTGAATACATTTTTCCTTAATCACTTTTCCTTCCCCATGACAGGTTGGACAATCGGAAGTAGTCTGCATTTGTCCGAGAATAGTTTGCTGAACGCGCGTAACCCTTCCGGTTCCACGACACATCGAACAGGTTACGGGCGCCGAACCTTCGGCTGCTCCGGTTCCTTGACAGTGAGAACAGGGAACATATTTCTTGACTTTTATTTTTTTCTCGACTCCTTCAGCTATTTCAGCCAATGTTAATTTGACTTTTACCCGCAAATCGGTTCCTCTTCGCATACGGGGAGCGCTGCTTCTCGATCCACCTCCAAAACCCGAAAAGCCGCCAAAATGACCGCCAAAAATATCGCCAAAGTGGGAAAAAATATCTTCCATAGTCATGCCGCCACCATAACTTCCACTCGAAGCTGAACTTCCAACTCCCGCGTGTCCATAGCGATCGTAGCGTTCACGTTTTTCAGGATCACTTAAAACTTCGTAAGCTTCAGCAGCTTCCTTGAAGTTTTCTTCAGCCTTCTTGTCGCCCGGATTCTTATCCGGATGAAACTGGATGGCTTTCTGACGGTACGCTTTCTTAATTTCTACTTCTGTGGCTGTTCGTGAAACACCTAAGATTTCGTAATAATCTCTTTTTGCCATAAAACTTAATTCTCCCTCATCCTCAACATATTTGTAAACAAAAAAAATTCAAAAAATTAAAAGGCGAATAAAATTATTCGCCTACTACGACTTTTGCATATCGAATCACCTTGTCGTTCAACGTGTAGCCTTTCGATAAACACTCAATTACTTTCCCTTTTAATTCTTCCGAAGGTGCCGGAATTTTGGATACTGCTTCGTGATATTGAGTGTTAAATTCTACATTTTCAGTAGGAATTTCCTTCACATTATTTTTGTTCAAAAAATCGACAAACTTACCGTAAATCAAATGAATTCCTTCTTTCACAGCTTCAATGTCATCGCTGGTTTCAATAGCTTTCAAAGCCCGTTCAAAGTCATCGACAAGCGGCAAAATATTCACCAACACATTTTCTCCGCCATTTTTCAGCAAATCGGCTTTTTCCTTGAGCATACGTTTGCGATAATTGTCAAACTCGGCCAACAAACGCAAATTCTTGTCTGCCAAATCTTCGCATTCTTCCCTCAATCGCTCCAACTCTTTTTCAGTATTTTCTGCTTCACTATTTTCCGATTGTGGAATTATGTTGTCTTCATTTTCCTTATGTTGTTGCTGATGTTTTTTTTCGTTTTCGGCAGATTGATTTTTTTCTGACGCTTTATTTTCCTTTTCCATTTTTTCCTCCCTTTTTTAATTGGTAAACTCTTAAGTTCAGCTAATCAATTTCTATATAACACAAAAAATCCATTCCAACTTATTTTTTCTAAATCAGAATTACAAGACAATTCTCTGATAAGTTTCTCAAAAAATTTCTCATTCTCATATTAAACAATAAGTTTGCCAATCAACTATTTTGAATATAATGTTTCTACCAAACAATGAATTAAATGACAAAATAACAGAAAAATAAAAACACATAGGGCTGATTAAGACAAAATGTACTATTTGCGATTCAACCAATTGACAAAATGAGAAGGATTGGTGTCAAAAACATAGGGTTTATTCAGAGGTTTTCCGTGATAGTCTATCATAACATAAAAAGGTTGTGCATTGGCTCCAAATTTATATCGTTGCAGATAGCTCCACTTATCACCAACGGTTTTAATTTTTCTTGTTTTACCATTTTCGTTAATTTCAAAAGGTTTTTCCAATGGCGTTTTATCATCGACGAACAGCGAAATCAGCACAAAATTTTTGTCGAGCAATGCTTTCACCTGTGGATCAGTCCAAACCGAAGCTTCCATTTTCCGGCAATTTACACAACCATAACCCGAAAAGTCAATAATAACCGGCAGTTTTTTCATTGCAGCATAAGCCATTCCTTCCTCAAAATCGGTAAAAGCTGGATGAACTTCATCTTTGTATAAATTAAAATCCTGCGTATAAAGTGGCGGAGCGAAAGCGCTGATCGATTTCAGCGGTGCTCCCCAAAGTCCGGGAACCATGTAAACGGCAAAAGCCAAAGAAATGATTCCCAGCATAAGTCCACCAACAGAAGTATGTTTCGACTCGCTATCGTGTGGAAAACGAATTTTCCCGAGCAAATAAATCCCCAGCAAAGCAAAAATTATAATCCACAGCGAAACAAATACTTCTCTGTCCAAAATATGCCAGCCATAAGCCAAATCGGCAACCGAAAGAAATTTCAGTGCAAAAGCAAGTTCGATGAAAGCCAATACCACTTTTACTCTGTTCAGCCAACCGCCTGAGCGTGGCAACGATTCGAGCCACGAAGGGAAGAATGCAAACAAAGTGAAAGGAACAGCCAACGCAAAAGCAAATCCAAACATCCCTACAGCCGGAGCAAGCAAAGAACCGGTGGATGCAACTTCAACCAGCAAAGTCCCTATAATAGGACCGGTGCAGGAAAAGGAAACCAACACCAAAGTAAAAGCCATTAACAAAATACTCAGCAAACCTACCGTTGATTCGGACTTGGCATCCACTTTTGTTGACCACGATGAAGGCAAAGTCAGCTCGAAAGCACCAAAAAACGACAAGGCAAAAACGACAAGCAAAACAAAGAAAAACAAATTAAAAATTGCATTGGTGGACATGCTGTTCAATGCACTGGCGCCGAAAATAAGCGTTATCAACAATCCCAATGTCACATAAATGACTATAATGGACAAACCATATAAAACTGCATCTTTTCTTCCGCGTGAAGGAACGGCAGAACGTTTCAGGAAGAAACTTACCGTCATGGGAATAATTGGCCAAACACATGGAGTAAGCAAAGCCAGAAATCCGCCCAATAAACCGGCCAGCAAAATGTACCAAAGCGAAGTCGTTTCCTTATGATAAACCACATTCCCAAAGCTGTTCAACTCTTTCACTACCGGTGTCCACCATTCAGAAGAAGTTACGGCAGTATCTTCGGAACTTAAATCTACTTGTTTGGCATTTTTGAAATCTTCCGTTGGCTGAATTTTTTCGGATTCCGAAGAAGGTGCTTGCTCCCCGGAGTTGATGGAATTAAATTCAGTGGTACTCAATCGAATCGAAAACGGTTCGGAAGTGGGAGGCAAACAACTTTTGTCGTTACAGGCCATGTATTCTACATACCCTTCCAAACGAACATTTTGCTTGGAAGAGAATGTAATTTTCTGAATGAAAACAGCCTCTTTCGTAAACCAGTTCAGCTCCATGCCAAAGTTTGGATCGAACTTTTTCTCCAAGTTCGAAACGGCTTGCAATTCACCAACCTTGCGGGCATTTTCAATTTTTTCAAAAACTATTGCGGTAGGTTTCGGACCATTTGGAGGTAAAGATAACCCGTATAAATGCCACCCTTCATCTATGGAAGCTTTGAAAATAATGTCGGCCGTAGTTTTTCCGGTCAGTTTATGACTGATATCCCAATGTACCGGTTCAAAAATTTGGGCTTCGGAAAACAAGAACCCGAAAAAGCAACACAATACTAGAAAAAATCTTTTCTTCATTTCACGTGATTAAAATTTCTATTAACCTTCCAACAATAATAATCAGCCAAAGTTTAATTGAGGTTTGATATTCAAAAAATTTAACAATTCAACAAACAACATGTAATCACTTTTATCTGGTCAGCATAAACCTGAGACTAGCCCCAAAATTGGAAGATGAAACCGGAAATGAAGAGGAAACAAGTGGGGTACTCGACTGATGGTCGTAATAAAGCTGGATATTAACTTTCGAACTGAATACGTAATCGGCCAGGAATTTTATGGTTATCATCTTATTTCCACTCGAAGCCTGCGTAATATTCTCCTCCACTTTGCGCAACAAGGTTTTAATATCTTTATAGGAAATATCGGCCGAAAGTTTTAAATCGTTTTTGATTTTCGACTGCTTGTCCGATTTCAATCGCAAAATCACATCAAAATCCTTCAACAGATAACCAAATCCCAAAACATATTCGTCGCTGGCACTTTCAATAAGCTGAGTGCTGGAAAGGTTCAAAGCAAGGTTTCTTTGCTTGCGGTATTCGATTTTTGCCGACAAACTGTTGTTCATGGTAGCATTGATACCCAGAAGTGGACTAAACTGTTCGTTGAGCGAAACACTAGTAAAATCGTAAGCACTCGAAGGAATCGGATTGTCGGTTTGAACATCGCGAACATAACCCAACGAACTTTCATCCTCCATAGGCACCCATGTAGAATAAGAAGAATAGGAACCAATGCTGTAACGAAAAGAATAGGCATGGGTCAGATTCACATTTCTGAAATGATTTTTAAACCATTCTATTTTTGAAAGTCCATCATAGCTGATTCGCCAGTTGGGCAAAATACTCGAAATAGAAAGGAACGGATTGGTAGAAATTTTTGTAGCATCACGTCCGGTATAAGCAGCCAGAAAAGCTGGAATCAGCACATCGGCAGAATTCAGCTGATATGCACCCAATGATGGGTCATATTCTTTGCCTGCCAAATTGGAAGATTTGATAAATCCACTTTGTGGATATCGTGTGCCTATATATTTCTGATTCAGGCGGTCGGCAACTTTTTGCCGATTGGCAAGGAAAGCATTAAAAGTTTCCGAATTGTAATTGTCGGTAGCGTTTCCCAGCTTTTTAAAGGCAGTGGACAAGCCAATTTGCGTAATATTAAAACTTCCGCTGTAAGTAGTCGGCATACCGTCGTACATGTAGAACACCGAAGTATTTGAAGCCGTGTATCGCCGCCCATTCAAATCAATTTTAAAGCCCGGAATAGGTTCCAGCGTTGCTTTGATATCAAGATCGGAAGTAAAAGCAGTTGTGGCCGGGTTAACCACAGAATCACCTGCATTCAGCCAACCTCTTTCGAAAGCTTTTTTTATAAAATCTTTTTCCTGAAATCCAAAAGCAAACGCATATCCGGGAGCATCGATACCATTGTAATTCTGCTGCCCCATAAATCCAGTTTCAGGCATAAATCCCGACAATACCGTGCTGTTGTTTTCTCTATAATTGATAGAAAACCGTCGAACCATCATTAAAGCACCCAATGTAATATCACGCGTTTTGTTTACTACCGATTGCTGATTGGGATCCAGACTGACAATGTTGATTGTGATGCTGTCCATATTTTGTTTGGGTAAAATCTCTACCGAAGAAGCATTTTTTACTTTATAGGAGAGTAACACAGAATTTCCATCCTTATCTTTTGCTGTCAGCCTGATGCGCTCACTGCCCAAGCGATGCTGAATGGTGAGCGGCTGGTCGGACTTGAGTTGAACGGTCTGAGTATAATTTCCCGGTTTGAAAGGCTGAGGTCTGGCACTAGTAACTTTATTTCGGTTCAAAACGTTTTTCAGAAACTTGGATTTATTGTAAAGGGTTTCAAAATTCAGTTGTCCATCAAACTGCCACGAACCGGTGCTGGTAGCTGTATTTCCAATATTGGATCCTCCTTCCATTTGTGCACTTCGATTCCAGTTGTAATTGGAATTATAGGAAACATTTGCTTGCATCCAGTTCGTAATGGGTATTTTATTGAGTGGAACATTCCAAGAAGCAGTAAATACCTGCTGATAAACATAGGGTGTTCCAAGTTTTTTGATATTGTGCCACACTGTATCGCGCCATGCTTCGTAATACTCCTTTCCCATTTCGGGCGTAAAATAGGGTTCATCGATGTTGGCGTTCATTACTGTTTGAAAACTGAAATGTAACGAACGAGTCAAATCATATTTGATATCGAACTGCCGATTGAACATAAAATCTTTGCTGAAAGTGAGATTGGACAATTCATCGTTGGTATAGCTGCCCGAATAAACATCAAAACTCCGAAGTTTGATTTGAGAATACGATCGATTAAGATTTGCGTTATAATTTAAAGAAGAAGGCAGATAATACAGATTAAAATCCTTGATGATTTTAAATGCCGGACTGTTCAAAGCTTTTACATCTTTAAACGGTTCCCACGGCTGGGCTGCAAAGTTGAAATTATAATCGACTGCAGCACGCTGGTTTTTTATCAAATTTTGCTCAATCTCCGAATTATGTTCATTGTTTTCAATATAGGCATAGGTAAACTTCAAATTTGCAGGGTCATAAAACTGTGGTTTTTTACTTTTTATATTTAATTTGGCATTGGCAACATTAAAACTTTTAGAAGTGCTCACCGTTTGCGACAAATTCATTAAGGAATCCCGATCTAATTTTGTGGGAAGATTATCCAAAGCATCGGACAGTTCGACATCCTGATCGAGCGGATTATATTTTGGCGATACGGTTTCGTTGGAATACGAGAAATAAGTAGGAATCTGCAATTTAGCCCGTTCAGGTAAAAATCTGCCCAATTCTATGGCAGCTGCAAAATTCATCTGACGCAAATCTTCCAGATTTCTATTCATAACATTACTTTCAAGACTCCCATAACCCGAAGTTTCAATTCTTCCCGAAAGATTCAGTGTCCCAATGTCCGATAATCCGACTGCCAAATTTCCCATTGCAGCCCAACCACCCGATTCATCAAATTCCGACATGCGTAATTCGTTTACCCAAATTTCTCCCGATTTTATGCTGCCACTTCTGTTGCGAACGCCAATCATAATATTCTGAACATCGGAAATGGTAGGATTTCCCACAACCGTAATTCTATTTTTTGGCTTATCGGGATCAAATATGGTATAAGGCACAAGATTCGAAACATTTCCTGCGCTGGCCTGAAGAGTCTTGTTGCGTTGGAGTTTGACATTAATCAGTTTTGAAAATGCAAAATCAAACATGTTTTCAGGATACCATACAATCTCCCGCTGCTCTGTATTTTCACCCAGATATTTTCCGTGAGGCGTCAATCGCAAGGGAATTTCGTATTCATAGTAATTGTTCACCATATCGGTTCCGATTCGGATGAAACAGGTCAATTCGTTATCCTGCAAATTGGAAATATCGTCAATCAATTTTTCTGCATGTACAAACATTTGAAGACGCTTGTACTGACGCATATCATATGAAGTAGTTTTATAAACAGCTTTGGCATCATTTGGCGCCAAATCTCTGACTCTTAAAACCATCGATTGTTCGTTCAACTGTAATAGCTGTGGTTGTCCCGGATCAGTTTCTCTGGTAACTCCAGGAGGCAATACATAATTTACTGGGGTACGATCGGCGTTTTCTTCAATATTCACAGCCTGAACTTCCAATTTCCCTTCCGAAGGGGGAGTCAGTCCATTCGGATACAATGACTTGGTGTAACTTCGCCATTCACCCCTTACCAAATCGAAAGTAGCAAAACGCAAATGAATGTCTTTTTCAAAATCGGTAAGAAACATTCTGATAAAACGAATGGATTTAAAATTGCGAATGCTTCCAATTTTATCGTTGTATTCACGGATGGGAATACGGAACTGATACCAAGTTACAGGTTCAACGTTTCCATTGGCCAACTTTACATTGGAAGTAATTTTGTCGGCTATATAATTTTTCCCTACCTGAAAAGCATCTCTGCGAATCTGAACCCGATACTGATAATATTTTTCGTATTCGTTCATGGTATTGTCTTCATTCAAATCTTCCATGTCGGGAAGCGAAGTAGCTGAAGTTGTATAACTTTCGTTAACATTTTCTGCTTCAGGTGAATTTCCTTCCGTCCCATTATAATGCTTGTATCGGGAAAGAATATCTTTCTTCTGTTCGTCATAATCGGAACCACGATAAAAATGATAGTTGTCGCCTGCAGGATCATTCAATGGCGAAAATTGGTCGTCTTGCCATTTTTGGAGGGTTTGAGGACTGATTTTTCGTGTAATTTGTTCTACATATTTTTTGTAAGTAGGATATTCAAATTCTTCATCGGTGGATAGTCCATTTAAACCAACATCCTGATATTTTCTCGCTCCCGGTGTATTGTCAAAAGCCTTTACCGTTGATTGCGTTTTCGGAACTCTTCCCCACACGGTAGTATCGCTTTTGGTAACATCGCCATCGATACTCAAGCCCTGTTCAAAAAACTTTTTCCCATCTTTTAAAATATCCTCACTGATATCCCCCAAATTTATATACAAATCACCACCTTTCTGCGTGCCATCTTTATCGGTAATGAAAGGATCCATCATCCAAAATTCGATATATTCTATGTTGGAATTTTCAAAATCCGTTACGTCCAGTTTACGCATGATACCACCCCATCTTTTTTCGGGATTTTTCAACGAACCATCTTCATTTATGCCTTCCCAGTCTAGATTGTACGGACCTCTTTCGTTAGGATAAAAGGAAAGATTCATAATGGTCATTCGGGATGTTTGCGTTGCAAGCCTTTCTTTATTCGGAAAAATTTCTTCTTCCAACACATTGCGCGTTAAATGATTGGATTGTGATTCCAGATTGTTTCTTAAATTTTCGGGAGTATTACGACTGTTGGCATTCAATATCGGATCCACATAGTACCATGCCAGTAAGGCTCTATTTTTACCATAATCCACATTGTTGCTCAGTGCGGCTTCAGGAAAAAGTCCACCATTGGGGTCAAAAGGCGTGCTGCCAAGATGCCAGAATACCGGATAATGAAGGTCTATGGTGGTTTTGGTCGATTCAAAATCGTCGATATAGGCCAGCCCCGCCGAACTGATAACATTTGAATGTCCGGGAATCAACTGGGCAAATTCGGCGTTCAGAGCCAATGTTGAAGGCTTGGTGGCATTAACAAAAGGCAGCTTGTCGAGCTGGTTGGTGAGCCATTGAGATTCCTTTCTCCACGAAGTATTGAGCCCCCAAATGGTATTGGAAATGGGTTCATCGCCTGTGTTGACTTTAGTGGTTAAAGGCATTTCGGAAAGATGCATCACGGTAGCACCCAACGAAAAATCACGATTGAACTGATATTCCAAATGTGTGCCTACCAACGATTTTCGTTGCATGCTGAACATCGACTGATTTTCCAATTTGACATCAATATTGCTACCCGATTCCAAAATGGAAGTATTGATAATGTTGACCGTTCCCATCGTGTAATCAACAGTATAGTCAACATTTTCAACAAGAGTAACTCCACCTGCCGTTACGGTAACGGAGCCTCGCGGTATATTCATGGCATTCAGCCGAATTTCGTTTCCCGAACTGGCCTTGTATTCTCCCACAATACGAAATTTGTTTTTTTCGCTGTATTCACGAGCCGCTACCAATGTAGAATCATAAAGTTCCTGAAAAACATATTTTTCGGCAATCTGATCATTGCCAATCGCTTTCCGCAAATGGGAACCAAAAGGTTCGAGCACAGGGAAAATAATTCTTCCGCTGGAAGAAAGGACAGTGTAGCCTTCCACATAATCAAATTTTCCGTCGGGCTGAGCTGCATTTTTTGTGTTAAGCCGATCGAGATTCATCACACGCAGCAAAAGCTGATTTTGTATGTTTCCTTCGGTAATATATTTCAGATCGGTTCCCACCGAATCGTTTCGATAAACAATATCCAACTGAAAATTTTCTGGTTGAATCTGCAGAGCGCCCAAATTATAGACGTTTTTCATCATCAAATCCCAAGTGGCAAGTGAAGGAGACTGTGCAGTACTTTTCAAAAGTTTAACAATCAAAGCATTCGGAGCAGTTACAGCATCGGTAGAAAATTCTCCTACCTGATAAACCTGTCCTCCGTAAGTATATTCATAGGCAACAGCCAACACTTCATCGGGATTCAAAGCGGTACGTAACGAAATATAACCCAAAGAAGAATTCAAGGTATATTCCGAAGGATCGAGCCGTCGGGCACTTTCAATTTTTTCGTAATCTTCTCCTCCAAAAATACTATCGGCGGCATATTGAGAAGAAAGTACATTGTTGGTCTGCCGTATGTCGCGAACATTAGGAATAGAAGTAACTTCATCATAAAGAGAATTGGCTTTGTTTTGTGGTAAAGATGTGGATGAAAGCACATTCCAATAATGATTGTCAAGTCGCTGTGTTTCTCCCAAATCCATAAATGCAACAATGTTTCTTGCCTGATCGTAATTTCCACGTTTGTTGGTTACCCAAACTTCAACACGTGTAATGGTAACACCTGAAGTTACAAATGGGAGCTTGCTCATGGCATTTTCAAAATTGTTTCTGAAATAGTGTCCCAAAAAGAAATGCCGGTTTTCATCATAATCATCAATACCAATTTCGTAATCGGTAGTTTGTGCTCCTCTTTTTGAACTTACGGTTTGCGTCTGCGATTGTTGCTGAGAAGCTACGGCGCTAATGCTTAACTTGCCAAACTGCAAATCGGTTTTAACACCGAACAATGCCGTGCTTCCGGTAATGAGAGAACTGTTCAACGGCATGCTGACATTACCAATTTCAATGTTTTTAATGATATCATCTTCCTTGCCTTTATAATTCAGTTTTAACAATTTCTGGTCAAAATCGAAACTCGACTCGGTATTGTAATTCATATTGAAGTTCACCTTGTCGCCAACCTTGCCATTTACATTCATCTGAATTTTCTCGTCAAAGTCGAGAATAGTACTTTTGCGCATCCGCTCAGTCAATGCCGGATTGTCGATTTTGTTGGTTTTGAAACCCATAGAAATTTCGGCAGAACCTTGTGTTCTGATTTGAACTCCACCGGGACCAAATATTTTATCGGCAGGGCCAATATCGAATTTCATGTCCGTAACACTGAATTTGTCTTCAACGTTTTGTTGTGCAGAAGAATTTTTTTCGTACCAATAACGTTGCATTTCTTGCCTTCCGGAATAATCGAGATATTCCTGTTCCGTCATTCGAAACGGAGTAGCTATTTCGATGTTTCCCAAATAAGTATGCAAAATATAACTGGCTGTTGATGGGTCGTATTCAATTTCCGTTTTAATATTTGAAGGAACGGGTGCGTCGAGAGGATAAGCTGCAGTGATATCTTCGTAGGTATCCTGCACCAATTTTTTGACAGGAAAATGTTGCTGAACGGAATCTTGCTGTTTCACAGCATTGGAACGATTTTCGGCCGGAACGGGTTGTTGCAGCGAAGCATAAACAAATCCAACTGTCGAACTCAAAAAAATACCGAAATAAACAAAAATCGAAGATGATTTTTTTCTATTTGTCATATAAAATTTCTATTCCTTGTTCTTAACAATTTGTCTTCACTGAAATGAAGTTTTCTTGAATTTCAAATTTTGCAGACCCTCACAAAATTTTCAGGGCCATTTTGATCAATTGTTCAACTTCAAGCTGAGACTGTTCTTTCAAGATATTTTCTATTGCTTTCTGCGAAGCACCAGCCGGAAAACCAAGCATGACCAATGCAGACACTGCTTCTTCCTTTATTTGGGCATTTTTGTCGGAAAGCAAAGACAGCGAACCACCATCATCTTTCCCTTTTAAAATTTTGTCCTTCAAATCCACAATAATACGCTGGGCCGTTTTGCTGCCAATGCCTTTAATGGCATTCAGCGCCGACACATTGCCGGCGGCAATTATTTCCTGAATTTCTTCTACCGAATAAGAAGACATAATCATTCTGGCAGTATTTACGCCTATGCCCGAAACGGAAATTAAAAGTTGAAAAACTTCTCTCTCCTTTTTGGTAATGAAACCAAAAAACAAATAAGCATCTTCCCGCACTACTTCGTGCACAAAAAGCTTTGCTTCCGATTGATGACTCAATAAAGTATAGGCCGGCAAAGGGATTGAAATGAAATATCCCAGTCCGTTTGCCTCCAGCACCACATAAGTTGGGGTCAACTCAACTATTTGCCCCTTAATATAATCAATCATCCGACAAAACTTTAAAAAAGAGTTTTTGTGTGTAAAAATACAAATTTATTTACATACGCTCCAAAAGACAACCTCCAACCCATTGACAGAAGTACTGATTAAAATAACGCTGTATTTGATTAAAAATTACAATTACAACGTTAAAAGGAAGAAAAGCCGACTTCCATGATGGTAAAAAATGGCATCAACCTTATAGATTTTTTTTCATCACTGAACAAAGGAAATAAGTCTGTTGTTTATAAATATAATAACTCTAAAAACATTATAAAAATGAAATCCTTAACATTATCATTCATAGCATTATTTGGAGCTATGGTCATGGCTTTCGGACAATTTCAGCTTCCAAAACTTGATTATGGCTACAGCGATCTTGAACCGTATATTGACAGTACAACCATGTACATTCACTACAACAACCATCATGCGACTTACGCAAACAATTTGAATAAAACACTCGAAAAATATCCTGAACTTTACAAGAAGGATATCGTAGAATTGTTGGAAAATATAAACGAATTGCCTGCTGATATTCAATTGTCGGTACGCAACAATGGTGGAGGTTATTACAATCATTGTCTTTTCTGGTCGATGCTGGCACCGGCCGGTTCCACAACCATTTCTCCCAAACTCGAAAAAATACTGATTAAAAATTTCGGCAGCATCGATACTTTTAAGAACGAATTTGAAAAAGCTGCATTAGGACAATTTGGTTCAGGATGGGCCTGGCTGATAAAAGAATCTTCAGGAAAATTGAGAATCATTTCCACTTCCAATCAGGATAATACCTTAATGCCATTTTCTTCGGTAAAAGGAAAGCCGGTTTTGACGCTCGATGTGTGGGAACATGCGTATTATCTGAAATATCAGTCAAAACGAGCATCCTATGTCAAAGCCTTTTGGAATGTGGTAAATTGGAAAGAAGTTGAAAAACTGATTGAAAAGTAAATTTCTTCACTTTGATTTTTTTAAAAAAAAGGTAATATGCTAAACGTTACCTTTTTTTGTGCATGTCGTCAATAACACAAGTTTTCGAGAACAACGATTTTTTCGCTTTTCAGTTTACTCTATTTTAGCAGTTTTAGTAAACAAATTGGTTCTGAGATAAATTCAATTAACGTTATTTTCAAGAAGTTATCTTCTACAGATTGCTTATTGCTGCCGTAAACTACACTCCGATTTCAAGTCAATAATTTACAATAAAATTCATTGCGGATAATCATTATAATATATCGCAATGCGGATAATTATAAAAAATTTTTTAGTCTTCCAAATAATAGGTTATGGTAGAAACAACGCGGACATTTTTTATGTAAGGCGTGTTCTCGTCTCTGTCGGAAATGATAAACTGACCTTGAGTGGCGCTTTTAATTTTTCCTAATTTGCTCCCTGAATCCTTGGCAAATTTTTCGGCTGCTTTCCGAGCGTTTTTTGTTGCCTCCTCTATCATTTGGGGCTTAATTTCATTCAGTTTCGTATATTCGTATCGAATGCTGTAATTGTTGACCGTAACAGCTATTCCTTGCTTGAGAAGTTCAGCTTGACGCGACATTAAAGCAAGCACCTTATCCACATTTGGTGTGCTAATTGTAATAACTGAAGTCAAATTGTATCGATAAGGCGATTTATTTTCTATAAATCTTTCGGCTGCCATGTCCACAATTTCCGGTGCCGAAGGTGATATTTCATTTTCCTGAATTCCGTTTTCCTTTATGAAAGAAATAATGGCCTGATTCTTTTTATTCATATCTACATAAAGCTGAGCAAGGTCATTTCCCAAATCCTTGTAAAGAATGGGGCAAATCACCTTGTTGGCAGGAACTTCCATTTCTGCAAGTCCTTTTACTTCCACTGCGCGGTCTTTTTGTGAGAATATTTTAATGCCGTTTCGGATGCAGAGTCCCAGACAAATTATTCCAACAGCAATAATGGCTGCTTCAACGATTCTGTTTTTCATGGAATTGATTTTTTAATTTGTGAAACAATATTGTTTGTTTAGAAAAAATAAGTTCTTTAGAAATCAATCTTAATTCAACTTGCGAATCCTCACTTCAATTTCGGGTCTGTTTTTCAGCAGATTTACCAATTCGTTTGTGTTGGTATTACCGTAATGATAGGGATATAAAATTTTTGGCATAAAGCTAAGAGCCGCGTCGGCGGTCATTTTGGGTGTCATTGTGTAGGGCAGGTTCATGGGTAAAAAAGCCACATCAATATCTTTCAAAGATTTCATTTCAGGTATGTTTTCGGTGTCGCCGGCCACATAAACTTTAAAATTTCCAAATGTTAATATATAACCGTTTCCTTGCCCTTTGGGATGGAAGGGTTGGCCCGTATTTGTCTTGTGCTGGATGTTGTAAGCCGGAACAGCTTGAATATGAATAAATTTTTTCCAATTGTAAGTGTCTCCGTTTTTCATAACTTTTCCTTTTTGCAGTTGATTTTTGCAGGTTTGGGTAAGAATGATTTCGGTTTCCTTTTTACTGATTTTGTCGATGGTAGCCATATCGAAATGATCGGCATGTTCATGTGTAATAAGTATCAAATCGGCTTTGGGAAGAGTAGAATAATCGGCAAACATGGCAGTGGGGTCAATGTGTATAACTTTATTGTCGATTTCAAACATCAATGTTCCATGTCCGATAAACGTGATTGTTAAATTTCCCGCTGATGTGGGAAATACGTCTTTTTCAAATTTTTGCGATGACGCTTTCATAGAAAATAAAAGTAAAATAAGCGGCAATGAAATGATAATTAACTTTTTCATAATATTTTTTTAATGGATTTAACAGAAACGAATATAAGTGTTAATTCAATAAATTATCCAGAATATCGGCGTAAATATAAAAAATATTATTGATTTGTATCAATGAATATGTTCAAATCTTGAAGCGTCGAGTCGCAAAAGAATAAAAAGAAGAATCGTAAAGCCCCAAAGTGAAGAGCCACCATAACTGAAAAATGGCAAAGGAATCCCAATAACAGGCATGATGCCGAGTACCATACCAATGTTAACCATAATATGGAAAAAGAAAATACTCACTACACAATATGCATATACCCTGTTGAAAGTTTCCCGCTGTCGTTCGGCAATACTTATAAGTCTCATCAGAAAAAGCCAATATAAAATAAGTACTATGGTGGAACCGACAAAGCCATGTTCTTCTCCAACGGTACAAAAAATGAAATCGGTATCCTGTTCGGGAACGTATTTCAATTTGGTTTGGGTTCCGTTCAAAAAACCTTTTCCCCAAAAACCACCTGAACCAATGGCAATTTTCGACTGATTGATATTATAACCCGCTCCCATAGGATCGTTTTCCATATTCAGCAAAACTTTAATACGGGTTTGTTGATGCGGTTCGAGTGTCTTTTCAAAAATATAATCTGACGAAAAACTGAAAAGTGAAAAACCAAGTGAAATCAGCGAAAGATAAAGAAACTTTTTATGGCGAAATTTCAGCTCCATCACCATCCAGTATACGCAGGAAGCCAGCACTGTGAAAAAAGCTACCGAATTGAAATTCACTTTAAATTTCAGACTAAGCAGATAGGCAACCAAAGCAACCAATGAACTTCCACCCAACAAATAAAGCGCTTCTTTTTTATTTTTAACAAAAAAATAAGCATATATAAACTGTCCAACAATAATTAACGTCATAGCCAAAACAATTCCCAATGTGCCTGTGCCGAAGGCAATTGGAACGATGCTGAAACGAATAACCACAACAAAGAAAAATGCAGCTAAAGCACCAATCAATAAAACAATTCCATTCATTCCCTCTCGATAGAACATCAGAAAAAACGACAAAAAAACCAGAGCCGATCCGGTTTCATTTTGCAGCATAATGAGAATCAAAGGAATAAATACGATTACCAACAAAGGAATCAAGTTTTTCCACGATCGCAATTTGAAACCATATGTGTTCATAAACTTGGCCAACGCAAGAGATGTGGACATTTTTGCAATTTCGGCAGGCTGAAAGCTAATAGGACCTATGACAATCCACGAACGCGAACCTTTGATGTCCTGAGCAACAAAAATTGTGGCAATAAGCAATAAAATAGTAAATCCGTAAATAAAGTAGCTGAAATAGTTGTAAATTCGGTCATCAATTAGCAATAGAATGCCTGCAATGCCGAAAGCCGTCAGTATCCAAATAAATTGTTTCCCTGCACGCTGACTGAAGTCAAAAATTGCCGGATGTTCGAAGTCGTAACTTGCGCCATAAATGCTAAGCCAACCCATAAAAACCAGCAAAACGTAGTAAATGATGGTTATCCAGTCGTATTTGATATTAGAAGTCCTGGCCATTGATAAAATCTGTAAGATTGGTTTTATTTGTTAATCTAGTTGCGGAAGCTGAGAGAGTTGCCGATGCAATTCGTTCCAGCAAATCGGTACGTTTTATTTTTCCGTTAATATATTGCTCAATCATTAAACTGGCAATTGGGAGCGCCCATGTTGCTCCAAATCCCGCATTTTCCACCACAACGGCTATTGCAATTTGGGGATTTTCTCTTGGCGCATATCCAACAAAAATAGAATGATCTTTTCCCCGACTGTTTTGTACGGTTCCTGTTTTTCCGCACATGGACAAATTGGGAACTTTGTAGTGCCGTGCCGTTCCAAATTCGCAAACCCGCCACATTCCTTCATCTACTATGTCGAAATAATTTTTTTCCACGCTGGTACGATGAACTCTATTTAACAACGAGTCAGCTTTGTTGAGATGAGGAGTAACGAAATAACCCTTGTTGGCAATAATAGCCATAGCATTTGACAACTGAAGAGGAGTAACAAGAATTTCACCCTGACCAATGGCTAATGATCGAATGGTCATTGCTCTCCATCCGGTTTCCCCAAAATAGCGATTGAAATATTTTTCGGTTGGAATATTGCCTGAAGATTGCTGATAGATGTCGCCATCGGTGAATTTTTTTCCAAAGCCGAAACTTAATACATAACTTCGCCAGATTTGATAATTTCGCTTAAAATTTTTGTTTTTTTCGCCGTATCCGTCTTTTTCCAATGTGGTGCGGAAAGCTCCCCAAAAATAAGGATTGCAACTTTGCTCTATAGCATTAAGCAAATTAACCGGTGAACCATGATGATGCGTGCATTTGATGGGAGAGGATGCAGGTCCATTACAAGGGAAAAGCGTTTTCGTATCGATTCCTCCCATTTGCTGACATACCAGTGCCTGAATAGTTTTAAAGGTAGAACCGGGTGAGTATTGCGCTTGTGTAGCCCTATTCAACAAAGGTTTGGCAGGGTCATTTGCCAGTTTTATGTAATTTTTTGTTCGTTGCCTTCCCACAAGTGAAGAAGGATTAAAAGTAGGACTGGAAACCATAGCCAATATTTCGCCGGTTTTGGGTTCGATGGCAACAATTCCACCTATTTTCCCGTTCAACAACTGTTCTCCCAGCATTTGAAGCTGTATATCAAGCGTCGTAATAAGATTTTTCCCTGTTTTGGGTGCCACATCGTGTTTCCCGTTTTCGTATTTTCCCTTTATTCTGCCTTTTGCATCACGCAGCAAGACTTCAACTCCTTTTTCTCCTCTGAGATCTTTTTCGTAGGTGTATTCCAACCCATCTCTTCCAACATAATCGCCTCTAACATAATAGTTGTCTTCATCCAATCGCGATTGTGAAATTTCTCCAATACTTCCCAAAACATGTGCGGCATAAGGATAGGCATATTCACGCAAAGTTCGGCTTTGGATGTAAAATCCCGGAAATTTGTACATCATTTGCTGAATGGTAGCTATGTCCTGAATATCGAGTTGAGTCAAAAACAATTGCGGGGTATAGGCAGAATAGCCAAGATTCTTTTTTCTGTCCTTGATTTCGGCCATTCGTTTATTGAAAAACGTTTGGTCTATATTCAGAGCACGACAAAATGCCAGCGTGTCCAAGTCGTGAATTTCACGCATGATGACGGCTATGTCATAGGCAGGTTTGTTGTAAACCAGCAAGTTTTGATTTCTGTCATAAATTAAACCTCTGGGCGGATAAAGTGTTTTATTCAGAAATGCATTGCTGACTGCTCCCTGTTTATATTTTGTTTCTATTACCTGAATAGAGAACAAACGAATGATGTACAGGGCAATGACTACAGAAATGATGCCTGCAATTACGTATCTTCTGTTCTGTAAAGAATCGTTTATCATTGATTATTTTTTCTTCAGCGATTGAATGCCCAAAATTAGCAAAATTGATACAACTGAGCTAAAAAAAATTTTTTTGATAACAATGCCAAAGTGAGCTAGTGAAAATGCTTCCAGAAAAAAAAGGGCGGTATGATGTATGAAAACAAGCAATACAATATATCTGATATACACGCCAATGCCAAAAGTATAGAAAGATGGAGTAGGATTTTCATCTTTTTCGAAATCGGTAATCAAATTGATGATTCCGTTTCTGGTGAAAGCCATTAAAACAGTTGCAAAAGCATGTGTTCCCATTGTGTTCATAAAAATATCCACCATGAGTCCGGTTACAAAAGCAAGAATCAAGGTTAACCACTGAGGTGTGCGATAGGGCAACGAAAGAATGAAAAGAATGTAAATATAGGGATTGATGTACCCACTTAACTGAATGTTGTTCAGTACGAAAATCTGAACCATCATCAGTAAAACGAAACGAATAATATTTTGAAAAACCGTAATTGCCATCTTATTCTTCGTATGCTGCTTTTTCAAGCTCTTTTAATTCGCCGGCATTTTTGAAATCAATCACCTTAACATAGGAAAGGGTACGAAAATTTGTTGCCAGCTTCACTTTGATTTCATAATAGGCATCGCTTTCCTTGAGGTTAAAATTTTCTATGGTGCCTACCGGAATACCTTCGGGGAAAGTAGTCGTCAGTCCGCTGGTAACCAATGTGTCTCCCATTTTTATCGGAACATGTCGCGCTATATCGGTCAACGAGGCAAAGCGATAATCTTTTCCATCCCATACAAGCGAACCAATGTAATTGTTTCGCTTAAATTTGCAATTGATTTGAATTTTGGGATTTAAAACCGGAATTACAACGGAAAAATGCTGAGAAACATTTTTTACAATACCTACTATGCCTTCGTCGTTGATTACTCCCATATCCGGTTTCACGCCATCCAAAGCTCCCTTGTTCAACGTAATATAATTTTGCAGTTTATTGGTAGAATTGTTGATCACTTTTGCTTCAATAAATCGGTATTGCTTTTCCGGAGGGATTTTGTACGAAAGCGAATCAGTCCCTGACGGTTGCAACGCTTCCAGTTTATTTTGCAAGTCGAGCAACTGATTTTTGAGTTGTGTGTTTTCTTCGGCCAGTTGCTGATTCGATTTGCTTAAATTGAAAAAGCCGACAATATAATTGTTCCAGTTGTAAAAAGAAGAAATTATGGTGTTGCTGGAAGAAAAAAATACACTTTTCTGATAATCTCTGTTATTGAAAACCAGCATCAGTGAAAGGATTTCCAACAGCAAGAATACAAAAAATCCGCTATGATGAATCAAAAAATTAATGAGATTTTTCATAAAAAGTTTGTAATCTTTGCGGCTTTTTTCTGCAAACACAAAAATATCCGATTCTTTGGAGCAGTAAGAAAATACATTCTTGTAGTCCGGCAGAATCGAATATTAACAATTTTATCTTAACAAGAAAGAGAATTTATCGACATTTTTCAAAGCTATTCCGGTGCCGCGTGCTACTGCATGAAGCGGGTCATCGGCAATATGAAAAGGAATGTTGATTTTATCCGTGAGTCTTTTGTCTAATCCACGCAGCAAAGCTCCGCCACCCGAAAGAAAAATACCATGCTGAACAATGTCGGAATAGAGTTCGGGAGGCGTCAGTTCCAATGCGCTTAATATTGCTGCTTCAATTTTTGAAATTGATTTTTCGAGACAATGTGCAATTTCCTGATAAGATACAGGAACTTCAATGGGCAATGCCGTCATTCTGTTTGGTCCGCGAACAATATAGTCTTCCGGAGCATCTTCCAAATCGGTCAATGCAGCTCCAACATTAATTTTTATCAATTCGGCGGTACGTTCTCCAATTTTAATATTGTGCATTCGTCCCATATATTCCACAATATCGTCGGTCAGATCGTCTCCGGCAATGCGAATAGACTTGTTCAAAACAATTCCGCCCAATGAAATTACGGCTATTTCTGTTGTTCCTCCACCAATATCTACCACCATGCAGCCGTCGGGAGCTTCCACGTCGATTCCAATTCCCAAAGCGGCTGCCATTGGTTCGTAAATCATATATATTTCGCGCCCTCCCGCATGTTCTGAAGAATCCCTGACGGCTCTCATTTCTACTTCAGTGCTGCCTGATGGGATACCAATGACCATTTTTAAGGAAGGAGTGAAAAAACGATTTTTTGAAGGAATCATTTTGATAAGTCCCCGAATCATCATTTCGGCAGCATAAAAATCGGCTATTACCCCATCGCGTAAAGGCCGTATGGTACGAATCGACTCGTTTTCCTTTCCCTGCATCTGGCGTGCACGTTCTCCTACGGCTATCAATCGGTCAGTACGTTTGTCCAAAGCCACAACAGACGGTTCGTCCACCACTATCTGATCATTGTAAACGATAATGCTGTTGGCAGTACCTAAATCGATGGCTATTTCCTGTGTAAATGAAAAAAAACCCATTTGTTTGTGTGTTTATGTTTTTAAGAAAATTTTTATTTGCAAATTGTCAATGTTTGAAATGCCGATAACCTGTAAATACCATCGAAAGACCCTTTTGATTGCAGAAATCGATGGAGTCCTGGTCTTTGATGGAACCACCCGGTTGAATGACGGCAGTGATTCCTGCTTCATGTGCTATTTGAACACAGTCGGGAAACGGGAAAAAGGCATCGGAAGCCATGACGGCACCTTTTAAGTCGAAATCGAAAGAACGCGCCTTGTCAATGGCATGAACCAATGCATCCACTCTCGAAGTTTGTCCGACACCACTGGCACACAATTGTTTGTTTTTCGCCAGTACAATGGCATTTGATTTTGAATGTTTTACAATTTTATTTGCAAAAAGTAAATCTTCAATTTCAGCTTCTGAAGGCGATTTTTCGGTAACTACCTTTAAGTCAGCAGCCGTTTCGGTATGCAAGTCTCTATCCTGCATCAGCACTCCATTCAGTAAGGAACGGAATTGCTTGGGACGCAGTGTATTGTTTTTCATTATCAAAATAATCCGATTTTTCTTTTGACTTAATATTTCAATGGCTTCCAAATCATAATCGGGAGCAATGATTACTTCAAAAAATATTTTGTTGATTTCCAGAGCTGTTTCTTTGTCAATGATGGCATTGGTGATGAGAATTCCGCCGAAAGCAGAAACCGGATCGCCAGCCAGCGCAGCTTTCCATGCTTCAAGAAGTGAAGGACGTGATGCAATTCCGCAGGCATTGTTGTGCTTGAGAACAGCAAAGGTTATGTCGTCAAATTCATTGATAAGATTTACAGCGGCGTCAATGTCGAGCAGATTATTGTAGGAAATTTCCTTTCCTTGAAGTTGTTCAAACATTTCGCTGAATTTGCCAAAGAAAATTCCGCGTTGGTGCGGATTTTCACCATAACGTAAAACTTTTGGATGATTTTCATACCAGCGAAAAGCACTTTGATAAGGTTCATCGAAATAGTTGAAAATGGCTGTATCGTACTGAGAGGAAACAGCAAAAGCTTCTTTGGCAAACCATCGACGTTCCTCGATGGAAGTTTGAGCTCCACTGCTGTTTAAAATTTCCAGAAAAGGTTCGTATTGCTCTTTGGAGGCGATGACAACCACATCCTTGAAATTTTTTGCTGCAGCACGGATAAGCGAAATTCCACCAATATCAATTTTTTCAATGGTTGTTGGTTCATCTGCACCTGCCGCAACAGTGGCTTCGAAGGGATACAAATCTACAATGACCAAATCGATTCCCGAAATTTCATATTCAGACATTTGCTGCACATCCTGAGCATTGTCCCGCCGCGCGAGAATACCTCCAAAGATTTTCGGATGCAGCGTTTTTACTCTTCCTCCAAGAATTGAAGGGTAGCCAGTCAAATCTTCTACTGCTTCGCAAGGAATGTCCAGCGATTCAATAAACGATTTTGTGCCTCCGGTAGAAATAAATTCTACTCCAGCAGCATGCAGTTTGGTGATTATTTCTTCCAGATTGTCTTTGTGATAGACCGATATTAATGCTTTTTTGATTACCTTTTTTTCCATGCCTTTGTTACTTTGGTTATGGGATGCAAAGTTACACGAAAATTTTCAATTTACACACAGACAAGGTAAAATCGAAATTTTTCCTTGTAAATTTGTTCATCACACCATAACTTTTACAGAAAAAACTATTAAAAAATCTTATTGTGTTTTAAAAGTTGCTTTTGCAAATCTTCAAACAAAAAGACAAAGTAAAATTAGTCCCTAATGATCGAACTTTTTAATTTTATTCCATACTTTATCCCCAATCAGAAATTTTTTGGAAACGAGCCCTTCTTACACGATTTGCTTCTATTTTATTGATACATAAATAATCCTGACCCATTTCAAACTTATTCTTATCAAAATAATTTTTGAATATATCTACTTTTGCACCTTCGGTTAATATTGCATGAATAACCGAATGACACGAGACAGGCTATCAAGTAAATAAATCCATGCTTTATCGTAAAGATTCCAAGATTCTGTTTATTTTTTACTGAAGCCTGTGAAATTTTATTATTCTGTTTATTTTGATTTTATCGCTAAAATAAGAAATTCTAACACATTCTTTTTTGCTTTTGAATAGTAGTGTACTAATTCATCAATTGCAAAAATTAAGTATATTTGCAACTTGTTTGCGAAACAAAACAAGAACTTTTTGCTTCAAAACTTGTTGGATGGTTTGTCGACAATTTTTTAACTGCTTGAAATTTTGAAAATTTGCGTATGAATTTATTTCAAGAAACGGGAAAATATTTTTTGCTGATGAAACGTGTGTTTGTACAGCCTGATCGTTCGAAAATGTTTTTCCGCCAATTTCCCAAAGAATTGGATAAACTGGGTTTACAATCTTTGCCCATAGTATTAATCATTTCTGTATTCATCGGGGCTATCATGACCATTCAAACCAAACTCAATACGGAAAATCCCTTACTTCCAACCTATAGCACTGGATTGGTAACCCGCGATACATTGCTGCTCGAATTTTCTTCTACCATCATGTGTCTGATTCTGGCCGGCAAAGTCGGTTCCAATATCGCTTCCGAAATTGGTACCATGCGTATTACCGAACAAATTGATGCACTCGAAATTATGGGCGTCAATTCTGCCAATTATCTTATTCTTCCAAAAATTGTGGCTTTCGTCGTTATGATGCCGTTTTTGGTAATTTTCAGCATGGCTGTGGGACTAATTGGCGGTTATTTGGTCGGCGTTTTCAGCGATGTCATAACGGTGGCCGATTATCTGCTGGGTATCCAATATGCCTTTAACCCTTTTTATGTGTTTTATGCAATGGTTAAATCGCTGGTTTTTGCTTTCATCATTTCTTCCGTTTCTTCCTATTATGGCTATTATGCTTACGGAGGAGCTTTGGAAGTGGGTAAAGCAAGTACCAACGCCGTAGTTAACAGCAGTATCTTAATTTTGTTTTTTAATCTATTGATTACCAATGTAATGTTGGGATAAAAAATACTTTCTGCGCTTTCAATCTTCAGCAGAAACTTTAAAATGAAAAGATTTTTTTCTAAAAACAATGTTTGTATAAGGGAGAAATAACTTTTAAAAATAACAGACCAACTTCAAACCAAGCATGATTGAAGTAAAAAACATAATAAAAACTTTTGATGGCGTTCCGGCATTGCAGGACATTTCTGCCGTTTTTGAAACCGGCAAGGTAAATATGATCATCGGACAAAGTGGTTCGGGCAAAACGGTTTTGATGAAATGTATTATCGGCCTTCACCAAATTGATAGCGGCTGCATAGAGTACGATGGACGAAATTTACCAAAAATGAAGCCTCAAGAAATACTTATGCTGCGACGTGAAGTGGGCATGCTTTTTCAGGGAGCTGCCCTATTCGATTCCATGACGGTGCTGGAAAATGTAATGTATCCACTGGAAATGTTTGCCCATGAAAGTAAAGAGGAAATAAGGGAAAGAGCTTATTTTTGCCTTCGTCGCGTTAATCTCGAAGAAAGATCTTACGATCTTTATCCTTCCGAAATCAGTGGCGGGATGCAAAAACGGGTGGGTATTGCGCGTGCCATTGCTTTACGACCTAAATATCTTTTTTGTGATGAACCCAATTCCGGACTCGATCCCCTTACCTCTATGATTATTGACGATTTGATTTATGAAATTACACACGAATTCAATATTACCACCATTATCAACTCACACGACATGAATTCGGTAATGGAAATTGGCGAAAAAATCATTTATATCGAAAAAGGAGTGAAAGCTTGGGAAGGCACAAAAGATGAAATTTTTGATGCTGAGAATGAAAGCTTCAATAACTTTGTTTTCGCATCCAAGTTATTTAAACAGTTAAAAATGTTAAAACAAAATCCCTATTAATTCATTTGCTGAAAATTTCAACCTCAAGCAAGCAATATCCATGAAAATTATCTCATACAATGTAAACGGTTTAAGAGCTGCACTGACCAAAGATTTTATTCAATGGCTGCAAGCGGAGAATCCTGATGTCCTTTGTCTGCAGGAAACAAAAGCACAGCCCGACCAAATCGACACCCTACTTTTTGCCGAACTGGGTTATACCGCTTATCTTCATTCGGCACAAAAAAAAGGGTACAGTGGCGTTGCTACTCTTACTAAAATTCCGCCCGATTATGTTTATTTCGGAATGGATAATCCCGAATTTGACACTGAAGGAAGAGTATTAAGGACAGACTTTGGCGATATAACGGTTATCAATGTATATGTTCCTTCCGGATCATCAGGCGGAGAAAGACAGGATTTCAAAATGAAATTTCTAGAAGAATTTCTGAAATTTATACAAAACTTGCTTCGTGAAAGACCCAATTTGGTGGTTTGTGGCGATTACAACATCTGCCACAAGCCCATTGACATTAATCATCCCGAACGTCAAATAGGAGTATCAGGGTTTCTACCCGAAGAGCGGGAATGGATGGATCGATTTCAGGCTTTGGGAATGGTAGATTCGTTTCGGGTTTTCGACCAGAGTCCGGAAAAATATAGCTGGTGGAGTTATCGTGGTGGTGCGCGTTACAGAAATGCCGGCTGGCGCATCGATTATCATTGGGTAAGCGAACCGCTGAGGTCTCGACTGAAAGCGGCTGCTATCCTTAGCGAAGCTTTTCATTCCGATCATTGTCCTGTCATGGTGGAACTCGATGTTTAATTAATTTTAAGTAATACTTATCCGCTAAAGTAATAAAAAACAATAAAATATCGACCTTTTCGTCGCAACAACTGAAATGTTTTTTAACTTTGCTCCTTCATTCAAAACTTATTGTTCATGCTGCGAAATCAATTGAAAATACTTGCTTTGTTAGGTACTATTTTTTTCCTAAATTCCTGCTTGGGGGATGGTAATGTAAAGGAAATTTCTTCTGATCCAAGTTTTGTTTCGCTTACTTTTTCGGCCAACAATAAGATACCCAATCTAAAAGATGCTGTTTTTAGTCTCCAATACGATTCGGTGATTGTCAACCTTGATTCGCTACCCTACCAGACAAGAATTGACAGTGTTTATGCCACTTTCACCTTTAAAAGCACGTATGCTGCCTATTTGGTTTATGAAAATGATTCAACAGCCCTTATTTCCGGAAATGAAGCTTTCGACTTTACAAAGATCAAGGCAATTATTAATATTGCTTCTGATGGAGTAACAAGGCGCAAATATCTGATCAAGGTAAATGTTCATCAAGTGGAACCGGAATTGTATATTTGGCAAAAGGTAAACGATGCGGCTCACTCTTTAAATGTTCAACATCAAAAGGCTGTTTATTTCAACGATCGGTTGTATCTTTTTGTAAACGACCGCCAGCAGAATTACTTGTTTGTTTCTCCCAATGGGGTATCATGGACTCAAGATGTTATTTCGGGTCTTCCTACAAATGCAACTTTTGAGGATATTACAGTTTTCAACAATCAGCTTTATGTAACATGCGGGAATTCGAACATTTTTTCTTCAGGTGATGGATTGACATGGACAAGACAGACTTATTCCGAATACGATTTTACTTCACTGATTTTTGTTTTAAACGATCGGCTTTGGGCCGTTTCCCATTCTTTGACAGATGGAAAACTTCGGTTTGCTTCTTCTGTCGATGGTACAGAATGGCTGATTTACAATGAAATTCCTGAAAATTTTCCGGTTCGTGGATTTGCCTCAGTGGTATTCAATACGAAAGTGAACAAGCAGAAAGGACTGGTGTTGACCGGTTTTTCTTCCGATGGAACTGCTTTGAAAACAAATTGGAACACAGAAGATGGCATTTACTGGGTTGACTTCAGCGCCGAGAATGCTTCGCTTGATTCTATAGGGAGGGGAGCTTCGGTAATAAATTACGATGATAAACTCTTACTTTTCGGACAGGATAACAAACCAATTCCGGGAAGTTATTTCCGTCAATCTGTCGATCAGGGTTTCAGTTGGCAAGTCCCGGACAGTAATCTCAATAATCTTCCCAAAGAAATGGGAATACGTCATTATTCTTCAGTCGTAGTTTATCGGCCACGTACTTACAGCTCTACTGACTCAAAGCAGGAAATCGAATCTTCTAACTGGATATTTATTATTGGCGGAAAGAATGCTTATGATGAATATCTCACCGACGTTTGGAAAGGTAAAGTAAACCGAAAAAACTTTTTACGACAATAAAAGTTTAACTATAAGCTAATTACTTACTAAGCGCCTTCATAAAAGGCGCTTTTTTTATTAATTGGCAGCCCATAATATAGAAAAAAGTTAAACCCAGATTACTCATTAGCCAATTTAAAAGGAAAGTCAAACTCAGAAGAACTGTTCCATAGGCCGGAAAACCAGGCTCGCCTTTTTTTATTTAAAGCGATTTTGAGAACCAGTTTGTTGTTGATTTTTTCAAAATATGCACCGATGGCAAAAGTTCTATATCGAAGTGTAGATAAAGTTTTCTGCGTTTTTTCCTGCAAAATGAACATTCTAAACAGCGACATAAGATTATAGGCTATCATCACAAAAATTAAAGCTGCTTCAGTTGCAAAAAAGTCTTTTAGATTAAAACTGTCAAAGCCAAAGTCATATTTTAATTCCTTTATTCTGTTTTCAGCATCACCTCTTCCTCTGTATATTCTCCATATCTCTGGTGCTGAAAGTTTCATGTTGGTTACGTAAGCAGAATAACGATAATCTCTGTAAACTTCTTCTTCCTCAAACAGACGAAGTTGCTTCCCCGGTGCTTTTGGCCTGTCTTTTAATTTTTGACGAACAATAACGATTCTACGCGGTTTTTCCCATGATTCGCTTTGGTATAATTGTTCACTAATTTCTATTCCCTTATCCAGGACGATCCAATTTTTGCTTTGAGAAATAAACCGTTGTATAGGTCGGGTAAACTTTACTGCTACTATATAATCCATTGCCTTCTCTTCCAGATAATCCAATATCTCGGTTTGAAAAAAACCACTATCCATACGAATCAATCCAATGGTTTTATTTTTTAATTTTGAAAGAGTATCTTCCAAAAATGAAAGAAAATTATTGGCGGAAGAAGTGTCTCCGCTTCGCAACCACATGTTAGCTACCAGTTTTAAATCTGCTACAAATGCTATAAGCGGATGATGACTTGCTCTGCCTCTCTTTTGAGGATTATAGCCTTTTTTTGCACCTTGTTGTTCCCCATAGCGGGTCATTACTGAAGAATCAACATCCAAAATAAAATGATTGAAATGAACATTGTCGAAAATCCATGAAAAAAAGTAATCGCTTACTTTTTGATTGGTAACCTGTGTGAACTTGGAGAAGAAACGTTTGTAGGTGTCTTGTCCCGGCGTATTTTTCCAACCAAAAATCTTCCCCAGTGCTGCATCGTGTCGGGTAACTTCCGTATGTAAAAATCGATTGGCTCCACACCATACACTGGTGATGAATCCTTCAATAATTGTGGATGTTTTATAACCCCGATTTGAACCTGAAACCGGTAAATCAGGATTACTTGTTATCAAATCACGAAAACCGATTTTTTCCAACATTTGTTTCAAAAAAATCATTCCACCCCATGGTGTTATCTCTTTGTTTGTAAAGGATATATCAAAGTTCATACACGCCTTTTTTCTATTGCTACGCATTAGAGTTTCCTACAAAATTAAAACTTTTTTCCCTATTGCTGATTTTGGGTTAAACTCACCCACAAATCTTTAACCGAGAAAAAAGTTTTAAAAGAAAATGAGTAGCAATAAAACACAGCGAGTTACAAACTTGAATATATACTTTACACTTTACAAACAAAGAGATAACATCATCAGGTCAAATTCAGCTCTTTTGAAGACAAGAAAATTTATGCATTAGCAAATAATTTAAGAAAGAGCAATACATCGGGAATTTAGGATATGAGTATTAAATTGTTGAGTAGAAATCATTCTTTAAAAAAGAGAAAATTGCATAACCTTCGAATTTTGATACCTGTAGCTGGCAAACTAATAAGTTTAAAAAATCGAATAATTGATAATATTTTTTTATTTTTTGATACAAAAATTCTATGTTGAATTTATTTTAGTATCTACTTTTATGGAGCAAATTTTTGTGAAATTTATCAATTTAAAAAATTAAATCTATGAAAAACAAATTTTATTTATTGCTAGTTCTTTTATCCTTTCCGCTTTTAATATTTGCTCAAGCGCAAAGAGAAGTCAAAGGAAAAATTTTGAACGAAAATGGAGAACCTGTCATAGGGGCCAATATTTTTGAATCGGGTAATCCAACGAATGGGACTATTTCTGATTTGGAAGGCAATTTTGTAATAAAGATATCTCCGCAATCGGCTATTGAGATATCGTATATTGGTTATGTGCCACAAAAAATTAAAGATCCAAAATCACCTCTTACCATTCAGTTAGAAGTGGACCAACGTTCTTTGGATGAAGTCGTAGTCATAGGTTATCAGACCGTGAAAAAATCGGATTTGACCGGTGCTGTTTCAGTTTTTAAGCCCGAAACAATGAAAAACACGGTTGTTACCGGTACAATCGGTGAAGCTTTATACAGCGTTCCGGGTATTTTTGTTCGATCAGCCGGTGCTCCAGGAAATGAAGGTTTTATTCAAATCAGGGGAACTTCAACTTTTGGCACAAGTAATCCTTTATATATTATAGATGGAATCGATGTTGGAACAGCTAACCGAGACTTCAACTATAATGATATCGAAAGCATTCAAGTATTGAAAGATGCTTCAGCAGCTGCTATTTATGGGTCAAGGGCAGCTAATGGAGTTATTATTATTACCACCAAGAAGGGTAGCAAGGGAAAGATGAAGATCGATTTTTCGGCAAAAAACACTTTTCAATGGTTACCTCAGTATAATTTAACCAATCGTGAACAGTGGATAACTTTGAATGATCTTGCTTTCAAGAATGCCGGAAGGCAGCCAGCCAACCATAGCGATGGTAATACCAATTGGCAGGATGAAGTTTTCAAAACCGGTATTTTACAGGATTATGATTTGAGTTTTTCGGGTGGTGGGGAAACCAATACCTATTACTTATCTGCCAACTACCAAACCAATAGTGGAACTACTTACGGAACCAACAGTGAAAGAATAACTGCCCGTATAAATACTTCTTCTTTTCGCGACTTCGGGAAGAATGTAAGATTTACGATTGGTGAAAATTTAATTATCAGCAATTACTTTGTAGATGAATTGAATACCAACCCGATTACAGATGTTTGGAGAATGTTGCCAACCATACCGGTTTATGATCCATCTAATCCCGGAGGGTTCGGTTATGGCGATGGGTCCAAAGATGTTACTTTTGGTACTAATCCAATTGCTCGTGAAAATTTGGAAAATACTACCAACGAAAATTTAAGAATCAGAGGTAACGCATTTGCTGAATTAAGTTTCTTTAAATCATTGAAATATAAGTTTAATCTTGGCTTGGTTACCAGTTCAGATTCTCACATGTATTTACGCAAAGTTGGTAATTGGACGTATAATCAACCAATAGATCCTTCTAGTTTGAACAGAAATAAAGCTTTATACAAATTTATGGTGTACGATAACACACTGGAATTTAATAAGACTTTCGGCGTAAATAACATTGCTGCTGTAGCAGGTACAAGTTTTTCCACTGAAGATTATTCTCAAATTTGGGGAACAAAAAATAATGTGCTAACTTCAGGAGATGACTATTTCACACAATTGGATGCTGCTTTGTTGGATCCAAAAACAGGAAGTTATCAAAATTTGGCAAAATTATTCTCAATTTTTGGACGATTAAACTATAGTTATGATGATAAATACATCCTCAGTGCAACGGTTCGTCGGGATGCCTCTTCAAAGTTTGGTCCAAATTACAGAAATGGAGTTTTCCCATCAATAGCCGGAGCATGGAGAATTAGTAAGGAAAAATTTTTCAATGTGTCATGGATTGATGATTTAAAAATCAGAGCAAATTATGGTATTTTGGGAAGTTCCAATATAGGTTATTGGGATTGGGTTCCATTTATCAATATATTTCCTCAGGCAATTTTTGGTGCAGGCCAAAATATTAATACAGGTATGACTCAGGTTAAATTGGTCAATACTGATTTGAAATGGGAAGAACTACATCAAACAAATGCAGGATTCGATGCTTATTTGTTGAATCGTCGTTTGGAAGTTGTGGGTGATTATTTTAACAAAACCACTCAGGATGTTTTGACTCCCATGCAGATATTGTTGACAACGGGTAATAATGGAGGTAATCCAATGGTAAATGCCGCCACTTTAAAAAATACCGGTTTTGAAGTTTCGGTTAATTGGAGAGATCGCATAAATGATTTAAATTATTCTGTTGGTTTGAGTACTTCATACTTAAAAAATGAGATTGTAGAACTTGGATATGGTCGTGAAAGCTTTACACAATGGGATACCAAATCTTTTGTCGGGAAACCGATTGGTGATTGGTATCTTATCAAAACGGACGGAATTTTCAGATCTACAGATGAAGTGTTGAACCATGTTAATAGTAAGGGACAAGTGATTCAGCCGTCTGCTAAGCCCGGAGATATTCGTTTTGTTGATTTTAATGATGATGGTCAGATTACGGATGCCGACCGTCAATACTGCGGACATTCGTTCCCAGCTTGGAATATGGCTTTAAACGGAACGCTCGAATTCAAAGGTTTTGATTTAATGTTTCAGTTTACCAGTTCTTTCGGAAAAGATTTCAAACTGTTCAATGGACCAAGAAGTGGTTATGACAGGTTTGATGACAATTCAAATTACAGAGCCGATTATGATGGTTATGATGCGGTTACCAATCCAAACGGGGTGGACCCACGACCTCTTTACGCCGATGCCAGAAATGCTCGTGGTGATCAGGATCGGTGGTTGGAAAATGGCAGCTATCTACGCTTGAAACAAGTCGGAATTGGATATACTTTTCCAAAAAAGGCTTTCAATAATGTTCTTAGTAATTTTAGATTGTTTGTCAATGCTCAAAATCTTTTCACCATTACCAAATATCGCGGGTTAGACCCAGAATTTCTCAATTCCAATATCTGGGACAGAGGTTATGATAGTGCACCTTTCCCAAATCCTTATGGAATAACAGTTGGAACACAAATTTCTTTTTAATAATTGACCATTTAAATTAGAACACAATGAAAAAATATCTTTATTTATTGATGATAGCATCAACTTTCCTTTTAAATGGATGTGATGTAGATGTTATAAATCCCAATACACTTACTCAGGCGACATTTTGGAAAACGCAACGTGATGCGGAATATGGTGTCAATGCAATTTATAACATGTTTTATAAACCAGGCACTTACAGCCGTTGGATATGGTTCCGACTGGATTTGACTTCCGACGAAGGATGGAGTCAAAGTCCCTGGGCAGAGCTTAAAGAATGGACACGTTTTCAATATGTAAATTACAATTTCTGGGAGGGGAATGCATGGACTTACAGAGATTGCTACGAAGCAATTTTCAGAGCTAATCAGGCTTTGGAAAATATCCCGAATATTGAAATGGATGAAACAGTTAAAAATCAGCTTTTAGGACAGGCTTATTTTTTAAGAGGTTTGTATTATTATGATTTGGCTTTACTTTGGGGAAGTACCAACAATAGTCTTCCGATTAACTTAAAACCATCCAAACCTGCTGATACTCCTGAGGGACATACAGGAGAAGCTGTTTACAATCAGGCAATCAGCGATTTAACACAGGCGGTAAATTTATTGCCGGAACAATGGGACAGCAATAATTTGGGACGTGCTACAAAAGGAGCTGCTTATGCCTTAAGAGCAAAATGTTATATGCAATTGCATGATTGGACAAAAGCAAAAAATGATTTATACTGGTTGGTTGAAGGAGACGGCAAACAATATTATGATTTGGTAGCTAATTATGAAGACAACTTTACAAAGGATACCGAAAACAATAAAGAATCCGTGTTTGAAATACAATACTCCGACGTTCACAAAGCCCCTGCCGGTGATGGTGATTTTGATGTCGATCCTAATTTAGGATTGAATCGTGGACAGTTTTTTGCTCCTCCCGGAATTGGATGGACAGACGGAGAATTACGGCCATGGATAGTGGAAGAATTTAAGAAAGAAAGAGATTTGAATGGGAACTTCGACATTCGTTTAAAATACACAGCTTTCTATGAAGGTATGAATCAAGATTTTACCGATAATAACAGAATTTATCGTTATAGGCTTGATGGTGCTGATGCTAATATTTGGAATTTACAAAACTGGAAAGGACGAGTATTTTTTAGAAAATATGGTTCTGATTATTATCGCGATTATGATGATTATCACAATCCGACCAATGTAAGGTTCATTCGTTATGCCGATGTATTGCTTATGTATGCCGAATGTATCGCCAATACTGAAAATGATTTTTCAAAAGCTGTTGACTTGGTTGACAGGGTTCGTCAAAGAGCAAATATGCCTAAACTGTCTGTTAATCATCTTGACGCGACACAATCAAAAGAAAAATTTTTGAAAAGATTACAAACCGAGCGTGCTTTAGAATTGTGTTCAGAAGGTCATCGTTGGGCAGATATAAAACGTTGGGGATTGGTAGATACTCAGAATGGTTTAAACGAGCTGATTGCGCGTGATGCAGATTTCCAAAATTTTGTTATTGGAAAACATGCTGTGTTGCCAATTCCTTCGGATGATGTGAACAACAATCCTAATCAACAACAAAATCCCAATTATTAAAATGAAGTTAAAGTATGTTGTTATATTGTTGAGTTTGATTTTTCTGTCGTGCAGAAAAGGAAAAATTGAAGATCAGGAAACAAATAAGGTCCTGGTTCCTCTGGCCGATCCGTATATTTTGCTTTACGATGGAATGTATTATGCATATGGTACCGGCGCAGACAATGGTATTGAAGTGATGACTTCATCCGACCTCAAGACATGGAAACGGAGAGCAAATACAACAAGTGGACTTGCACTTTACAAGGATGATTCCTACGGCGAGAAATGGTTTTGGGCACCGGAAGTGTATTATGTGAATGAAAAATTTTACATGTACTATTCGGCTGATGAACATATCTGCGTTGCCATCTCCGATTCTCCTTTGGGCCCATTTCGACAAGTCGAACAGAAACCCATGCTTGAAGAGGAGAAAGCCATTGACAATTCCTTATTTGTGGATGATAATGGAAAAGCCTACTTGTTTTTTGTTCGCTTCAATGATGGAAACAATGTTTGGGTGGCTGAATTGGAAGATGATTTGATGACTTTGAAAAAGGAAACCATGCATCATTGCATCAGTGTTTCACAACCGTGGGAAGAAATTTGGCCACGAGTAAACGAAGGTCCGTTTGTTATCAAACACAATGGTATCTATTACATGACTTATTCGGCCAATAGTTACGAAAGCCCTTTTTATGGAATTGGTTGTGCTACTGCAACAAATATTATGGGTGATTGGACCAAGTACCCCGATAATCCTTTGTTGCAAAAGCCGGGAAATTTGGTTGGTGTTGGACACAATTCGCTTTTTTTCGACAAAGAAGGCAACTTGAGAATTGTATTTCATGCTCATCACGATATAAATACTATCCATCCGCGAAACATGTATATCAGCAATGTAGGTTTTAAGCATGTGGACGGGATAGATAAAATGTTTATTAATCCAAATTACCTCACTCCATTTTTAGAAGTAATTCGCTAATTTTGATTTGAATTCCATAAATGCGTTGGAGGATTTGCTCGATTTATTCGTCATTAAATTGCTCCAACGCTTTTTTATATGACTTTCGAATAGAAAGTCAGAAAAAATAAGTTGCTAAACAATGTAAATCAATTTTCTCTCTTTCGAAAACAATCTATTTAGTGTGAATATTTATTTTTAAATTTGTCTATTCTTATTCGTTTTGAGCTGAGGTGCTAAAGATTTTTCTATCGTTGGGATAATAAATCTTTGATTTGCATCCATTTGCCGATAAAAACCAAACTAAAACATAACCACATGAAAAGATTTCGTAAATTTTTGTTTTTGAGCGTATTTTTATTTACAAGTTGGCTACTTATTGCTCAGCCTGTAAAAACTGTCAATGGAATAATTATTCCTTCTGAAGGAAAATACATTGAAATGTCAGTTGTTAACAATTCGGTTTTTTGCTTGAGTTTTAATTCTTCGGGTAATTCTGCCGAAATAAAAAGTGCTTTTATCGCAGAAAAGGATGGAAATACAAAAAATCATTTTTCAATTGTTTCCAAAGGATCGGTTGTCGGACTTAAAACCGGATTCGGAAAACTATTGTTTGACACTCAAAAACAAACATGGACTTTGTCGGATAACAAAGGAAAAGTTTTGTTTTCGAATGCAACCCTGTCATGGGGAGATTCCGTTCAGAAAATCAGTTATACGCTTCCTCAAAAGAGCTTATTTTATGGCTCCGGTAATTATTCTACAAAGAATTTATTAAAATCGCAATCGGCTGGAAAACAGGGCAACGGAACGGCTGATATTCCCTATTGTTGGACTACAGTCGGTTTTTGCACTTTTGGAACCACCGGAAACGATAATCATCCTGCAACTTGGAAAGCTGTTGAAAATTCCTCTGTAGATTGGACTTTCTCAGGAAAAACTGGAAATTTATATATTTGGCCGGCTTCCAATCTTTACGAAGCCACTAATAACCTGATTGCTATTACCGGGAAAGCTAAAATTCCTCCCCGCTGGGCTTTTGGCTTTTTGCAATCGCAATGGGGATGGGCCGATCGTGCATACATCGAGAATGCCATCGATAATTTTCGTTCGCGTAAACTTCCGGTCGATGCCT
>ERZ795052.718-NODE-718-length-48961-cov-18.521797_pt1 | contig 48961 bp, 36 predicted proteins | sample MGYA00375136_ERZ795052 | MGnify/ENA primary metagenome ERZ795052 (study PRJEB30181, sample SAMN05720156) | activated sludge metagenome | isolation source: Anaerobic digester | place: Japan | collected 2015-05-26 ... | reverse complement strand
GTGCTGGCGCAAGCTTATAATTTTGCAAAAAGTTAGGTTGTGAAATGGCTTCTACGTCTGCTTCTCTGCAGACCTCAGGACGGCCATCTTCGTCGAACTGAAAACAGAAGGTCTATCCCGACGCAGAGCCCAGGACAAATACCTCCTCGCCGCCCAGAAGGCCGGCTTCGAAAACTTTCTGCACGGCCTCCTGCTGATCTTTCAGGCCACAGCGGCCAAACGCAAATACTACCATCTTCTCAATATTTTAGAACAAGCAGGCTTTCTTACCATCCCGCCCGAAGTTCACAACATCGTGAAGACCCCAAGCTTGATCGGCCTCACCGCTGCCGCTGAAAACATCGCCGTCGTTCGCGCCCCGACCAAAGCCGTCGTTGTCTATGTCCAACCGAACGTCCCGCAGGACGGGTCTCATCCTCAGATTATTCCCTTCAGTGAGTTCGGAGCCGTCGTCAGGAAATCCACAGATCCCATTTCCACCCGCTTCGCTCAATCCCTCGCAGCATGGTCAGACATCCAGGCCGGCCACATCCCGTGACCCACCGGAACCTTAAGGTACCAGGTACCTTTTCCGGCGCCTTTCAACCTGCTCCGCTTAATCGCCCGCAACCTGATAACACGCCACCCACTGGTTCCCCCGGATATACATGCGTCCGTTGGCAATCGTCGGATGCTGCGGCCGGCCCAGGTCCATGTTCAACGCCACGCGCCCCAGTTCGCGATAGCCCTCCCGGCTGGCCTCCGCCATCACAAGTTCCTCGCCCTTCGTCAGCGCAAAGACCAGCCCGTCCGCAATGATTAACTGCTGATCCTTCGTCCAATCCTCCCCGCGCTGCCGCCAAAGCAGACTCCCGTCGCCCAACTCCGTGCAGTGAATAAACGCGCCCTCATCGTCGGCGCCGAACCCGAACACGGCATCCTCATAAACCGCCACCGTGTTGTAGTTGTTAACCTGCAATTCCGTGCTGCGGTAAAGTTCCCTGCACGCGATCTTCCCCTCCCGCGCCGCCATCTCCAGGCACACTGAAAAGTTCTTGCCGCTCCCCTCCGCCCCGCACACAAACAGCCGATTCCCCGCCGCCACCGGTGTGCTCACCAGCCCGATGATTATGGGCGCCGGATAAGGAAATCGCCACATGATCGCCCCCGTCTCCGCATGCACGCCTAACAGCTCGCGCGTCCCGTACGTCGCGACCACCACCTGCGGCACCCCGTCCACCACCTGATACGTCAGCGACGCCGGCGCCCCCAACTCGCGCTTCAGATCCGACTCCGCCCGCGCCGTCCAGAGCACCTTGCCCGTCATCTTATCCAGCGCCGCCAACACCGCCCGCTCCGGATTATCCGCCCCCATGTACAACGTGTCGCCCACGATCAAAGGCACCGACGCCTCCGTCGCCCACACCCCCTCATCCGCGCGCCACAACTCCGTCCCATCCGTCCGAAAGCACACCACCGGGCATCGCATCTCCCACACGTCCCGGCCCTCGATCGCATAAGGTATGAAGTACACCCGATCCCCATCCACAACCGGCGACGTCACCGGCCCCTGCACGAAATGCCGGTTCTCGCTGTCGACCAGCAGCTTCTTCCACAGCGTCTCGCCGGTAAGCGGATGGAGGCACAACGCCCACTGCTTCTTGTCCGTCTGCGTCCCCGTAAACGCCCGGCCCCCGGCCTCAATCACCGCCGTCTTGCCCCACCCAACCTCCACCCGCCACAGCTCCTTCGGCCCGCCTTCCGGCCACTTCCGCAGCAGCCCCGCCGCACTGAACACCGAGTTCCCGTCATTTGGCAAAAAACGCACCAAATCCGTGTTCCGGGCCTCGGCCCCATACCCCACACCCAGGCACACAACAAGGAAAATCCCGCACACCGCCGCCCCAAACCCCACTCTGCTCTCAAATCGCATGCTGAAGCCCTCAAAAGACACGAATACCCCCACCGAAAACCACAATAGCCGCCATCCCGACCCGCGTCAAGGCCCGCGCTGGTATCCTGTCTTCCGTTATCTTGAAAATCTTCGCGAAAACCTTAGATTTAGTTTGCTATTTAAAAAATATGTGGTATAATATATGACTGAAATGGACGTGCAGCACCGGTGTATGACCCGGGAAGAGAGAAAAGGAGGACAAAAATGGAGCGGCGGAATCGGCTAATCTGGCTCAGCACAGGTGGTGCGTTGCTATTCGCCACAATTTCCGCTATCCTGACCTTGGTGCCGGGCGCGTCCCCGGCCCGCTCGACAAGACATATAACCATCCTGGAGGCGGCAATGAGAAACATACGAAAAAGGTTCTTTACACTGGCAACTGTCTTGGCGCTCTGCGCATCCGCAACCCCCGCCCAAACCGTCTTTATCGAGGCCGAAAGCCTTACCGACCTCGGCGGCTGGGTCATCGACCAGCAGTCTATGGACGTCATGGGCTCCCCCTACATCCTCGCCCACGGCCTCGGCACGCCCGTCGCCGACGCTGCCGGCATCGTCCCGCTCCCCGCGCCCGGCCTCTACCACGTCTGGGTCCGTACCCGCGACTGGGTCGCCCCATGGAACGCCCCCGGCGCCCCGGGCCGCATCCAGCTCCTCATCGACGGTAAACCGCTGCCCGTCACCTTCGGCACGCAAGGCGCCGACTGGCACTGGCAGCCCGGCGGCCGCATTACCATACCCAATAAGCAAATCCGCCTCGCCCTCCGCGACCTTACTGGCTTCAACGGCCGCTGCGACGCCATCCTCCTCACCACCGACGCCAAACTCACCCCGCCCGACGGCGGCCCGGAACTCACCGCCTTCCGCCGCAGGCTCCTCAACCAGACCGAAGTCGAAGACGCCGGCCGATACGACCTCGTCGTCGTCGGCGGGGGAATGGCCGGCACGTGCGCCGCCATCTCCGCCGCCCGTCTCGGCCTCTCCGTCGCCCTCATCCAGGACCGCCCCGTCCTCGGCGGCAACAACAGCTCCGAGGTCCGCGTCCACTTGAACGGCGAAATCAACCTCCCCCCGTACCCCGCCCTCGGCGACGTCGTCCGCGAACTCGACAGCGGCTTCCGCGGCAATGCCCAGCCCGCCAACCACTACGATGACGAAAAGAAGCTCCGCGTCACCTGCGCCGAAAAGAACATTGCGCTCTTCCTCAACACCCACGCCAACGAAGTAGAGACCCGTGCCGGCCGTATCACCGCCGTCATCGCCGTTGACATCCCCACAGGCCGCCGCCTCCGTTTCGCCGCGCCGCTTTTCGCCGACTGCACCGGCGACGCAGCCATCGGCGCCCTTGCCGGCGCCAACTTCCGCATGGGCCGCGAAAGCCGTAGCGAAACCGGCGAATCCCTCGCCCCCGAAGAGCCCGACACCATGACCATGGGCATGAGCGTCCAGTGGTACTCCGCCGTTACATCCGAACCGAGCCCCTTTCCCGACCTGCCCTGGGCGATGCAGTTCAGCGAAGAATCCTGCCAGCCCGTCTTCCGCGGCGACTGGGACTGGGAAGCCGGCATGAACCGCAACCAGGTCACCGACGCCGAATACATCCGCGACCACAGCCTGCGCGTCATCTTCGGCAACTGGGCCTACATGAAAAACCACAGCAGCCGCCGCGCCGAATTCGCCAACCGCCGCCTCGACTGGGTCGCCTGCATCGGCGGCAAACGCGAGTCGCGCCGCCTCATGGGCGACATCATCCTCTGCCAGCAGGACATCCAGAATCAGGTCATCTACCCCGACGCCTTCGTCACCTGCACCTGGAGCATCGACCTGCACTACCCGGACCCGCAGAACACCAGGCACTTTCCCGGCCAGGAATTCCGCTCCATCGCCAAATACGGCAGAAAGGACAACTACCCCATCCCGTACCGCTGCCTATACTCCCGCAACATCCCCAACCTCATGATGGCCGGCCGCAACATCAGCGTCACCCACGTCGCGCTGGGCACAACGCGCGTCATGCGAACCTGCGGCATGATGGGCGAACTCCTGGGCATGGCCGCCTCCCTCTGCAGGAAATATGACACCACCCCACGTGGTGTCTACGAACACCACCTCGACGAACTCAAAGCGCTCGCTTCAAAAGGTGTCGGCAGGCACCCGTACCAGCACGCCGCCGCGCCTCCCGAATGGCTCCAGGACGCCGGCCCCAACCTCGCACTCGATGCAAAGATCATAGTCTCCAGCATCCTCGATCCTAAATACAACCCCGCCCATATCAACGACGGCAAAATCGACACCCGCAACAACGACACTCGCTGGGTCAGCCAGCGCCAAATGCCCCAGTGGATCGAATTCCACTGGCCCGAACCCCGAACCATCAACGCCGCCCGAATCGTCACCGGCTGGTCGCGATCCCCTGATCGCCCGCCGGTCGACACCATCACCGACTTCGCCTTCCAATACGATGACAATGGCTTCAAAGAAGTCCCCGACTCAAGAACCGCCGCCAACACCCGTCACGATTGCAGCGTCACCTTCGACCCTGTCCGCACCAGGACGCTCCGCCTCAACATAACCGCCGCTGCCGGCGACACCGCCAGAATCTTCGAAGTCGCCCTCTACAACCGACCAACGAGGTAGGTCCAGAGCACGCCTTGCCGTTACTTCTACCCCGCCGAAACCCCGCGCGGACTATTCGAACATAATCGCGGGCCGCCCGATCTCACACGAATTCTCACTGACACCTCCCCATTTCAGACTATACTTACCGCCGTGCCTCGCAGCAGAAAGCGATAAATCATCCGCGACGCAGCCGATTCCTGATGTGCCTATAACTCGCTGATCTCTTTCGTCGTGACGATCCGGATGCCGTGCTTCCCGAGGATTTCCTGTGCACGGGCCGGATCCTCGAATCGAAAGATCAGCAGTGCCTTCTGCCCGGTCTTTTCCACAAAGCCGTACATGTATTCGATATTCACATTGTTGTCCGACAAGACGCGCAGCACCGCCGCCAGCCCACCCGGCCTGTCGTCAACCTCCACCGCGATCACGTCGGTGATGTTCGCAACGAAGTTATTCGCCTTTAGAACCTGCACCGCCGCCTCCGGCTTGTCGACAACGATCCGCAACACGCCGAAACTCTCCGTCTCCGCGATCGTCATCCCCCGGATATTGATATCGTTAGCGCCCAACACCGAGCACACCTCCAGCAGGCGCCCCTTGCGATTCTCCAGAAACACCGAAATCTGCGTGATCTTCATACGTCCACCGTTCTACAAAATCCTTTTGTCGATCAGTCTCTTGGCCTTGCCCATGCTTCGCTCGATCGTCTTGGGCTCCACCAACGTCACCTTCGCGCCCACCGAAAGCACCGCATCGATCTGTTCCTTGATCCGCCGCTGCAGCTCGCCCAACACCTTGACCTCGTCGCTGAAAATGCTCTCTTCAACCTCCACCAGCACCTCCACCTCGTCGAGCCCGTGCGACTTCCTGTCCACCACGATCTGGTACTGATGCCCCACGCCGTCGATCTCCATCAGAACCCCCTCGATCTGCGACGGAAAGACATTAATCCCCTTCACCACGATCATGTCGTCCGTTCGCCCCTTGATCTTGCTCAGCCGCGGGCATGTCCTCCCGCAGCGGCACGGCGCAGTGTTGATGCTCACGATATCCCGCGTGCGATACCGAATCAGCGGGATCGCCTGCTTCGTCAGCGTCGTAATCACCAGTTCGCCGTCGGCCCCCTCCGGCACCGGCTCATTCGTCACCGGGTCGATGATCTCGGGGTAGAACACATCTGAGAACACATGCAGCCCGTCCTTGTACGTGCACTCCTGCGAAACGCCCGGCCCGATGATCTCCGAAAGCCCGTAAATATCCGTCGCTGAGATGTTAAGCTCCGCCTCGATATCGCGCCGCATCGCCTCGCTCCAGGGCTCCGCCCCGAAAATGCCGATCTCCCAACTGCTCTGCCGCGGATCGAGCCCCATCTCCCGCGCCTCTTCGGCAATGTAAAGCGCATAGCTCGGCGTGCACGACAGAATCCGCGGCTGAAGGTCCTGCATGATCTTCAGCTGCCGCTTCGTCTGCCCCGACGAAATGGGAATCACCGTCAGTCCCAGCGCCATCGCACCGTAGTGAAGCCCAAGGCCGCCCGTAAAGAAGCCGTACCCGTAGGCGTTCTGCAGACGGTCGCCCGGCTCCGCCCCAGCACAGCACAGCGCCCGCGCCACCACGTCCGACCACAGCGCAATATCGTCCTTCGTATACCCCACCAACGTCGGATTGCCCGTCGTCCCGCTGGAAACGTGAATCGTCGAGACGTGCCTCGACGGCACCGAAAACAGCCCGAACGGGTAATTGTCCCGCATGTCCTCCTTCGTCGTGAACGGCAGCTTGACAATATCTTCGATGCGCCGCACATCGTCCGGACCAATGCCCGCCGCATCGAACTTCTGCCGATACACCGGGCAATTCTTGTACACGTAAGACGTGATGTTTCTGAGCCTTTCCGACTGGAAATTCTTCAGATCCTCCAGGCCCATGCATTCGAATTCTTCATTCCAGATCATACTGAGCCGACCTGCCCGCAACAAAGACCTTGATATTCTCTTTCAGTATTCTCGCGTCGAAGACCGCCTCCAGCGCCTTCATCCAACTCGCCTCCTCAAACGGCAGCCGTGCCGACAGCACCCCGACCAGGTACGTATTCAAATGCTGCCGCCGCGTTACCGCCCGCAAAGCCGGCCCAAGACAGGCCGTCAGATCCGTCCCACCCTCCTTCAGGAACGGCTTCAAACGCTCGTGCTCCTCCGCATGAAAGCACACCAGGAAATCCGCCGAACCGACCGGCACCAGCGCCGAATAAACCGCGCTGCCGAACCGAACGTGGCTCTCCACCGAGCCGCCGCGCTGCGCCATCCCGTGCACCTCCGACTTCCTCACGTGATGCCCCTCGTAAAGCGCCGCCAGCGCACAGATCTCCGATGCCTTCAGAATCCCCTGGCCGCCTACACCGCCGAACACGATGTTGCAGACGTCACGCTTCATGCTTCTTGATCGCTCCAAACGGACAAACCTCCGTACACAAATTGCAGCCCACGCACAGAGCGCCGTCGATACTGATAGACCCGTCCTCCGCCGCCGTCAGCGCCGGACAGTCAATCTGCACGCAAACCCCGCATCTCTTGCACAAGTCCTTTTCGTACGCCGGCATCGCACTGCGGCTCCTGTCGATCATCTTGCACGGACTCCGCGCAATAATCACCGACAGGGCCTTCTCGCCGACGCGCCGCTTCACAAGCGCCTCGAAAGCCCGAATGTCCCGATGATCGATCACATCCACGTTATCCGCCCCGCAGCTCCGGCACACCGCCTCCAGGTCCAGCTTCTTCGTCGGCTCGTTACGTATCGTCAGACCCGTCGCCGGATTCTGCTGCCCCCCGGTCATCGCCGTGATCGAATTATCAAGAACAATCACCACCCCCTTGGCCTTGTTGTACGCGGCATTGATCAGCCCCGTAATGCCGGAGTGCACAAACGTCGAATCACCCAACACCCCGACCAGCGGCTCGTCCGGCTGTGCCCGTCCGATCCCCTCCACCAGCGTCACGCCCGTCCCCATACATACGCACGCATGCAGGCTCGACAGCGGCGGCAGCGACGCCAGCGCATAACAGCCGATGTCACCCGCCACGTACACCTTCATCTTCTTCAGCACCCAGAACGCAAACCGATGCGGACACCCCGCACAGAACGAAGGCTTGTGCCCCGTCGCTTGCGTCGGCCGCTTCTCCCTGCGCTCCACGATATCCTGCACCGACTCCGTGCCCAGCTCCCCCAAACGGAACGACCTGTCCTTCGCCTTCGCCGCAATCCCCAGCGCCTTCAGGTGCTCCTCGATGAACGGGTCAAGCTCCTCAACCACGACCACCTGCTTCACCGTCCGCGCAAACGCCGCTATCTTCTCATCACAGAACGGATACGCCATCCCCAACTTCAGCACCGCCGCCTCCGGGTACGCCTCCTTGACGTAGTTGTACGCCGCACCCGCCGTCACAAACCCCAACTCGCCGTCGCCGTCCTCCACCCGATTGCACTCAATCCTCTCCGCAAGCGCCTCCAGCTTCCTCATCCGCTCCTCGACCGCCGCGTGCCGCCCCCGTGCGTTCCGCGGAACCATCACGTACTTCGACACGTCCCTGCACAGCGGCCGCGTCTCTACCTCCACCCGTCCCCCGACCTCCACGTCCTCCTTCGAATGCGAAACCCGCGTCGTCATCCGCAGCAGCACCGGCGTGTCGTACGCCTCGCTGATCTCGAACGCCTCCTTTACGAACGCCAGCGCCTCCCTTGGTCCCGCCGGCTCCAGCATCGGAACCTTCGCGAAAATCCCCATCCACCGGCTGTCCTGCTCGTTCTGCGACGAATGCATCTGCGGATCGTCGCACACAACCACCACAAACCCCCCCGAAATCCCCGTATAAGAAACCGTCATCAGCGGGTCCATCGCCACGTTGAGCCCGACGTGCTTGCACGCGAAAAGACTCCGCTTTCCCCCCATGGCCGCCCCGAAGGCCACCTCGAACGCCACCTTCTCGTTAACCGACCATTGCGCATCCACTTCCGGATATCGCGCCAGGTTCTCCACTATTTCCGTCGACGGCGTCCCCGGATATGCGCACGCAACCGACACCCCGGCCTCCCACGCACCCTGGGCCACCGCCTCGTTGCCCGACAGGAGCATTCTCACTGATGGATTCTCTTTATACATAGACCACAAATCGTACCAGAAACCCCTGCCGATTGCAACTCCCAGCTTGCCCGGATTCCCACCCCTCAGAATTCGCTGACAAACGTCTGCCGGCTCCCCGCCTCGGCCGTCCCCGGGCGCCGCGATAGCCCTTGCGTCCGGCCTCCAGCAGGGCGGATCAACGCGAACGGGCTTCCGTGTTTGCCAGGAAATAAGGCCTTCTGCCGCGGTTTTTCCCTTTGACAGCACCTGACACGATAGTACAATGTATATTCAGAATGGAGGCAGGTGCAGGAGGGATTCCGCCCGCATGGGCATCCTGCCGTACTGCCGGGGCAACGCCTGCCCGGCCTGTGCCGTGGGTCTCCCACAAGCCCATCGGCGAAAAAGAAGCCTCTCCCATGAGGTGCGCAAATGGAACACATTGACGAACAGGACGACCTCGACTGGGGCGAGGAGGTGGACCAGTGCCTGACGGACGATGCTGTCCCCCTGTGTCCCGGCTGCCTCCGGCCGTGCCACCCCTTGAGCAGCTACTGCACAAACTGCGGCTGTAACGAACCCGTCAATCCCTTGGCCGCATACATGCCATACGTTAACCTTCGTTTCCAATGGGGCATGATCGGCAAACTGTGGCGAAGGACGTGGTTCCACAGGATACCCGTCGCCCAGCGCATCTTGAACATCGCTCTATTGATCGTGTGCGTACCCGCGTTCGTCGTCCTCGGGCTGTTCTTTCTCATCTGGGAGAGATTGTGCGCTAAGCAAAACGAGGCCCATGCCTCGTAAGCCCTGCGCCAAGGCGCTTGACTGCCGGCGTCGAACGCCTTTGCCGTGCATTCCGCACGGCTTTCGAAACCTGTCTGCGGTGGGGAACAGAATTCGATTGAAGCTGCCATGACCAAAATAGGATTGACGTACACGCTGCGTAATAGCAGCAACCCAATAACGTTAGACGATCTAATCAGCCACGACGTGCTGATCGTTGGGTGGTCAGTAGGGGGAGACCGGAGCGGTCTCAATCCTGCCATAATTGAGCAGGGCATTACAGGGCGAGTAATCCTGTCCGGCCATGATTCCGACTACCACGTGGTCCATGGCCCATCGTATGCTGATACCCTTTTTGTTCAAGAAATCGAGTATGTTCTGCAAGGGGGTGGAACCGGGTTGATCGTCTGTGCGGATGTCGACGATAGTTTCTCATGGCTGCCTGAATCATGGGGTGTCACGGCTCAAGTGTTGGGTGGTGAAATTATCAAGGAAATCACACAAGATGGAATAGACAGCGGAGTATATGATGGACTGACTCCTCAGAACCTGTCTGGCTGGCAAACGGCCTATCACAACGTCTTTGAATACACCGGTACAGCGTTTCGCACACTCGAAGTGGATAACGAATATCGAGCTGTGACTATCGCGACACCATGGAATGCATTAGGTGTGGAGTTTTGGAAGTACGATGATTCCGAAGGACAGCACCTGATGCCCGGTGATCAAATTCTGTATACAATCGAATGGAACAATACGTCAGGCCACACCCTGTATAATGTCAAAATAATTGACCATCTTCCTGAAGGCGTGACCTACCCATGGCCGTTGGACCCGAATACCATGTTTGATCTAAATTACTCATACAAGGACCATACGTACACGTGGATGCTTGGAGATCTGTATCCTGATGATTCCGGACAAGTCACACTGACGGCCCTTGTAAACGAACGCGCCGAGCCGGGTCTTACCCTTGAGAACATAGCGACCATGACGGCGGACGGGGTCATCGTTGGTTGGGCCTCGATAAAGACGAAAGTGTGCTGCTGGGATACCGTCGACCCAAACATTATCTATGTGGACGAGACAGCAACCGGCTATAACAACGGCACGAATTGGCAGGACGCATATGTTGATTTGCAGAGTGCACTCACACGAGCGAGGGACGTGGTACCCGTCGAAATAGGCCCTTACACAATTTATGTAGCTCAGGGCACATACAGTCCGGGGGATTATGTCAAGAACACATTTGAGTTGCCTGACGGGTTGTCCATGTACGGCGGCTTCAAAACCGGCGGCTGCGACTTCATCGACCGCAATCCAGACAGATACCGCACCATTCTGACGGGCTATATCGGCCTCGACGAAAACGAGGAGATTGTCCGTAATGAGGCGGTCGTGATGATGGGCAACGATACCGTCTTGGACAGCTTTGTCATACAGCAAGGCTCTTATTATGGCGTATACGGCATGAACGTTTCTTTCGCAGTGACTTACTGTGTCCTTGCGGATAATCAGCAGTACGGGCTTTTCGCCGTGGGCGGGGGCGTGGTTCTGCGGTCGTGCACTATCAAGGGTAATGGCTACAATGGAATCTACCATGAAGGACAACCCTATGTGATCGCCATTGACAACTGCGAGCTTCTCCAGAATGGGCGATCTGCTGTGTTCTCCCAAGATTCGACTCCACAAATCAGAAACAGCACCGTATGTGGTAACGGTTTCAGTGCGGTAGGTTATCCCGGTGTTCGGATCATTGCCCCGGAAAGTGTGCCAACCTTGCTCAATAATTCCATTGCGTACAACAGACGAACTGGCATTTCTTTCGCAGACAATGACCCGAATGCATGGGAGTGGGACTACCCGGACATACAAAACTGCATCCTGTGGTACAACAATGATGATGGCGACCAAATGGCGGGGTGTGCAGGGACTCAATACAGTTGCGTCTTCGACCCCAACCATGCCGATGGAACGGATTACACCTTGGACGCCTACGGCAATTTCAGCGGCAATCCCGGATTTGCTTACGAGTATTCGGATGACCCCAATGTCATCCTGAACGTGCATCTTGCCTACGACTCCCCGTGCACAGACATGGGCAGTGATCTGTTGCCCTATTCCGAGCAGTTGGATATCGACGGAGAGGAGAGAGTGATCGGTGATTACGTGGACATCGGTGCCGATGAAGTCTATTCCTGTGACGACGACCTAACAGAGGATGACATCTCCAATCCGGTGGACTGGACAGCCGATGGTATTGTTAACTTCAATGAGTACTGCATCTTTGCCGAGGCGTGGCTCAGCGTCGATCCCAATAATCCTTTGTGCGATCCGAACAACCCCAACTACGTGTCAGACCCGAACGACCCCAACTACATCAGCGAAGATGACAAATTGAGGTACAGGGCCAAGTGCGATTTAGACACGGACTTGGATGTTGATCTGGCTGACCTCTCCTTGTTCAGTGACGAGTGGCTTTGGATGGCTTGCTGGAGAGAAGCCCAAGCTTACAGATTTGACCTGATGGCGATGGCCATGGGAGGCGGCGAGAGCATGATGATGGCCGTTCCCTTTGCCAAGACCTTCTCCACCGCTCTTACCGAACCAGAAACCGCTTTGGCTGAATCTGATCTTGCACGGCTCGTACACGGCGTCTATGAAATCATGGCATTCGTCGACGAGACCATTGCGGAAGACCCCGCCAATTCCGCGTCGCTCCTTGAAATGAAGGCTTCGCTGGCGGAGATTCTATTGGAATTATACTACGAGAACAACCCCCAATAGGTCTTGCAAAGTATGCTGTTTTCAGATATAATGAATCTAATTCGCGAAAGGAGAAGAAAATGAAAAGGTCAGTTGTTTGTATCAGTCTCGTGTTGCTATCCACGTCGGCGGTCTTCGCAGGGTTTGATTATGTGATTGAAGAAGGCAGATATGGTCTACCTTCTTTGGAGGACTATGAGACGCTCCTGATGACAGGGGGGGGCGGGGATAGTCTAAATCTGGACGATCATAGCCTAGCAAGAGTAGAGGGGACTTCACCTCTGGAAGAGGGCTATGGAGGCATCTGGCACTTGAACGTGTATGGTGAGGCCCATCTTGAATTCTTAGGTGGAGAAGTTCACCAGTTGGATCTTGGCACGTATGGCACGGCAGTTCTTTCCGGCGGGAGGATTGACCGGCTGAGCAGCAGGCAGAATGCGTGGAAATATGTCGATGGGCCGCCAGTACACCTCGTACCGAATCCCCACATTACCATTGTCTGCGATTTGGATTCCGTGGTTCATAACCCACAGACGAACATCCTGACGGGTACATGGTTGGATGGAATGGCCTTCAGCATCCAGCTCATCGACGTGGAGGGGTACAGCCCGGCAATCGAGAACATCCAATTCATCCCCGAACCCTCGACCCTGCTTCTTATGGCTCTTGGAGTCGTCTCTTTTCTCCATAGGCGGTAATCGCCTATAGGGCCTCTGGGAAACCAGAGGCCCGTTCGCCAATTCAATGAAATCTCTTGTCGAGCACAATCGGAGGTAACCAGTCTACGCCGTATACGGAGTATAATCACTGCCCGCCAGCCGCAAAGGGAGAGGGCAGGGAAGTCATCGGGGTAACCGCCCTGACCAGGTCGTTGCCGGTAAAGAGCCCTGCATTTCTGACGTTCTCATGTTTCAAAAACGTAGTCGTTCCTTCGCCGGCCCGGCAATTGCGAATCGTGATTCCATCCACCCCGGCCAGCGAAATCACCGCATCTTCTTGCCCGCGGCCCGGCCCCGTCCCGACGAATCCGTCTACAACGACGTTGTTTGTGTTTTCAAACCTGAGGCCGCTCCTGTAGTAGTCGGGCATTTCGCCATCCCAGCGAATGTCGACCTGGTGCAGATTCAGGCCGGCCGCATTGCGGGCGAGGATGCCGGCTCCATTTCTGATATTCAAATTTGCACACCGCCGACCGAAAACCTTCGGTACCGCTGGCCCCCGGCCCCAGCGCACGACAAACCTTGCCTCTGCAGCTTTGCCTGCGCCTTCCTGAACACGTTTCCTCACAGTTTTTTGCTCGTGTTCTTGATCATCTGCTCCAAAGCATACGCTACAGTTTTGCCTGCGCATTCTTGATCATCTGCTCGAACGCTTGCCGCTGCTCGATCATCGCCGCAATACGATCTTTCGGTTTCGTCCTTGCCTCCAGAAGAACCCAGCCCTTGTAATCCATCGCAACAAGCAGATCGAAAAGCTGCTGATACGGGTAGTCGCTGAGGGTGAGTTCGCGGACGTGGAGGGTATTTGCGAAACGTTTATTTACAAGTTTGAAATTTGAAATCAGGCCGGCGCCTTTCAGATCTTCGGAATTGCAATTCCAGCAAATCCCAACATTCGGTTCGGTGACATTATCAAAAATCATTTTCATGATGGGAAGTTCGCTGGTTCCGGTTCCGTGGACTTCGACTCTGATTTCCTGCTTGTATTTTGCGGCGAACTTACCGAGGACGTTGCAGGCGTCGGCAATCTGTCTGCACGTTTTTTCGACGGTGACTTCCTTCGGGAGGGCGTTGGGTTTTACTTTCACGCCGGAGCCGCCGCATTCGTAACTCAAGATGACGTCAGCCTTTGCGCCTTCGATGTTGGCGGTAACCTTAGCTGGGTCGGTGTCGTGGAAGTCCCAGTTGCAGCCCATGCCGACGAAGGTCATTTCTGCGTCGGCGAACTGTTTCTTGACGGCCTTGCGTTCGGCGGGGGTGAGTTTTGCGCTGACGTTGTGGGCGTGATCGACGCGGAGTTCGATGCCGCTGTAGCCGGCCTTCTTGCAGTTTGCAATTAGGGTGGGCAGGTCCCAGTTCTGGCCCCAGAGATAGGTGCACAGGCCGAGGCGCATTTTAGAGCCGGGGACGTGTTTTATTTCGGCGTTTTCAGCCGCAAAAAGCGGGGTGGCGGCGAGTGCGGCGGGTGCGGCGAGGGTTGTCTTGAGGAAATCGCGACGGGTTTGGCTGTTCATTGTCCTGCTCCTTATTCTTGGGTGCCAAGGTTCGATGCTTCACAACGGGCTTCAGGATACCAAAGGCCTTGGCGGGGTGCAAGGGCACGGCAAAGTGGGGTGGCGCCTGCGTCTGCGGCGGTTCCGGGGGGGGGGTGTGTGCGGTTAAGGCAAGGCCTTAGCCTGGGAAAGGACGGCCTGTGGGGGTGATGCGGCGGGGGTTGGATGACGATAGGCCATGACGGGGTGTGATGGGGCGGCAGGAGACGACTGTTGTCGGGCAAAGCGCGTGGATCTGCGGGAAAAGTCGGTGATTGCGCAGGGAATCGGGGTGATTACGCGGGGAAATGGTGGGCAGGTGGGGTGACGGAGCGGTAAATGAGCGGTGAGCGGGCTATGGGAGGCGGCTGCCGGGAGGTTGTCAGGGCGGAAAGCGCATGATTGTGCGGGGTAAAGAGATGAAATGCGGGCTTCTGCAAAAGTCGTTAGTTGTGGTCCTGTTGGCGGCGGCGGCATGGGGGCAGCCTCAGGCACAGCGGCAGAAGGGTGCCGAGGAGGTGCTGACGGCCCCGGTCGGCGGTGATACGGATGAACCGGAGCATCAATGGACGAGAGAAGAGATCCAGCAGCGGCGAAAGCAGGTGAATGAAGAGGCCGCTCTTGCGGAGGAGGCCAGGACCAAGGCGCTGGAGTTCTATGACAAGGCCCTGGCGCAGTTGGACCTTCTGGAACAATACCGGGCCCAGACGGCAGGATATACACAGAAACGCGAGTCGGCCCCCGTGGAACTGGAGAAGCTGCGGGCGGAGCTGGAGAAGGCCGCCCCTGAGGTGGAGGTGGATATCCCGCCCGACGTGCCGTTGGACGCGCTTGAGCAGATGATGTCCGAGGCGGCGGCGGTTCATGAGGACCTGGCGCGAGAGGCGGCGGTCATGGAGAATGAGCCCCGGCGGCGCCTGGACCGGCGGACCAGGATTCCGGAGGAATTGGGGGAGGCGCAAGAGCAGTTGGAGCAGGCGAGTGAGCAGTTGGCCGAGTTTGCCGTGGACGTTTCGGCGCCGGAGGTGTCCCAGGCGCGGCAGATCTTTTTGCAGGTTCAGACGCAGACGCTGCAGGCGAAGATCCAGATGTTGGAGGAGGAGCAGCGGTATTATGACGCCACGGGCGAACTGTTGGAGGCGCAGCGGGACATGGCGGCCCGACAGGCCGAGGCGGCAGAGAAGAAACTGGCGATCGTGCGCGAGGCACTTGAGGCGGCGCGCCGCGCGCAGGCAGCCCAACTCGAAACAGAGGCCCAGGAGGCGGCCAGGGCGGCGCGGGATGCGTTCCCGGTGGTCAGGCAGCTTGCCGAGGAGAATGCGCAGTTGGCGGAGGCGGCGTCGCGGGTGGTTGCAGAGATGGAGGCGGCGCGTGAGTACGGGCGGCAGCTCGAAACGGATTTGACGCGCTTGCAGCAGGATTTCGAGGAGATCAAGCTGCTGTTGGAAGGGTCCGGCGAGGTAACGCATGTGATCGGCGTTCTGCTGCTGACGCGGCGAACGGATCTTCCGGACTTGAGGCCGCACAGGGAACGGCTGCGGGCGCGGGAGGGCAAGGTCTCGCAGGCGCAACTGATGTGGAGCACGTACGACAAGCGCTGGGAGGAATTGCGCGACAGCCAGGGACTGGCGCGGCGGCTTCTGGCGGAGGCGGGCCTGCACGAGGGTGAAAGCGGTCACGCGGAGATCTATAGGGAGACGCTGAGGCTTTTGCAGGAACAGCGCCAGATCGTCAACCGGATCGCCGGGTACTACCGCGATTATTCGGAGCTTTTGGCGCGGAATGACCAGAAGGAGCTTGCGCTCATCAAGGCGGTGGAGGCCTATCGGCAGTTCATCGACGAGCGGATTCTCTGGGTGCGGAGCAGTCCGGCGTTTGGGCCGGAGGATTTCAAGCAGATGGGCCAGTCGGTGCGGCGGCTGGCAGTGCCGTCGAACTGGCGCGGGGCGGCCCTGGTGCTGTGGGGGGACATGCGTCGTCATGCGGTGCTGTACGGCGTATTTGCCTTGGTGCTGGCGGGTCTGATGTACAGACGGCGGCGGATGATCGAGGACCTGGGGCGCTTGACGCGGCGGGTCGGGACGAAGTATTCGGACAGCTTTGTTCACACCTGGAAGACGTTGGGGCTGACGGCGGCTCTTGCGGCGCCGCTGCCGGCGACGCTTCTGTTTGCAGCGCGGCGTCTGGACAGCGCGGTAACGGCAGGGGGGTTCAGCGAGGCTCTGGCGGCGGGCTTGTGGGCGTGCGGCTGGGTGGTGGCGGCGTACCGGTTGTGGGTTTTCTTCTACTATCCGGGAGGATTGGGCCAGCAGTTGGGTTTCAATCCGGACGTCGTGAGGGCGATGCGGCGGCATGCGCAATGGTTCTTTCCGCTGCTGATTCCGGTAGTGTTCTTGGAGGCGCTGTTCGTAAGCCAGGGGCCGGATTCAGCGGAGGCCAACAGTATAGGGCGGCTGCTGTTCGTGGCGGAGCAGGTGCTGTTAGCGGTGTTTCTGGCGATCATATTGGAGCCGCGCGGGCCGGTGCTGAGGCGGTACCTTGCGGCCAACAGCGAGGGGGCGATCTATCAGTTTCGCTACCTGTGGTACGGCGCGGCAACGGCGATTCCGATGTCGCTGGCGGGGCTTGCCCTGATGGGGTACTTCTATGCGGCCGAACACCTTTACGGGCGGCTTGTCGCCAGCCTTCTGTTCGTGGTGGCGATCATTTTCGTCAACGCGTTCTTCCGGCGATGGCTGGCGGTAGCGCAGAAGCGTATTGAGATCCGGCAGAAGCGGCAGCAGCTTTCCAGGCCGGAAGACGAGAAACTGCCGCGGGCCGACATCGCCGAAAGGGCTGCCGGTAAGGCGGTGGAGGAACTGTCGGAAGAGGCACAGGAGGAGCAGGTGGACGTGTCGTCGCGGCAGGCGATCCGGCTGGTGCAGGCGATCAACGTCCTGGTTCTGGCGGCGGGGATGTGGTGGCTTTGGCGGGATGTGCTGCCTGCGCTTGAGGGGTTTCGGGACGTGACGGTGTGGACGACGTCGGATGCGCAGGGCAACCAGATTGTGGTGAGCGTTACGGCGCTGGTGCGGGCCGCGGTGATCGGGGCACTGACGGTGATCGTTGCGCGGAATGTGCCGGGCCTGCTGGATATGGTCATCCTGCAGCGGCTGTCGTTCGATGCGGGCAGCCGGTTTGCGGTTACGACGGTCGTTCGGTACGTGATCGTGGTGGTGGGCGTTGTCGTTACGTTCGGTCAGTTGGGGATCGGCTGGTCGAAGGTTCAATGGCTGGTGGCGGCGGTGACGGTGGGGTTGGGGTTCGGTTTGCAGGAGATTTTTGCAAACTTCGTTTCGGGTCTTATCATTCTGTTCGAGCGGCCGATCCGTGTGGGGGATATAGTGACGATCGGGGGCTTCAGCGGCCGCGTGACGCAGATTCGAATCCGTGCGACGACGATTCGCCAGTGGGACCGGAAGGAGTTGGTGGTGCCGAACAAGGAGTTTATTACGGGCCAGTTGATCAACTGGTCGCTGACGGACAAGATGCTGCAGATGAGTTTCAGGGTCGGCGTGGCGTACGGGTCCGACGTGGCCAGGACGGAGCAGGTGCTTTACCGGGTGGCGCGCGGGCATCCGCTGGTGATCGCCGATGATCCGGCGCCGGTTGTGCTGTTCAAGGAGTTCGGCGAAAGCACTCTAAACTTCGAGCTGCAGGTCTGTGTGCCGAACATGGACAACTATCTGAAGGTGTGGCACGAGATTAACTGCATGATCGAGGCGGAGTTTCGCAAGCAGGGCATCGAGATTGCGGTTCCGCAGCGTGATGTACGTATTCGTTCGGGTGTGCTGGCGGTTCGGACTGACGGCCGCACGGAGTGAGGCTTTTAATGTGTTGACCTGTGTGTTGGCGGCAGCACCGCCAAACACGTGGTGATCGCGGGTGGTGGAGTCAGCAATTATCATTTCGGGGGCACCGGGGCTGTACGTCACATGCACGCGTTTGACGGTGGCACGCGGTGGCGGTCTTGTCATTCCGGTGGGGTGGGTCCCGTTGGCGGGTTCCATTGTGCGGGCGCCAGTTGTCCGGAGGGGGCGGGTATGGTATGATGAGGGACGGCCGGGCAGTGCGGACATGAGCGGCTGAGGTTTGAACCGCCGGCACAAATCCGGAATCCGGCGCGATACGAATTTGCGCAAATGGTAAGCAGCAGGAGAGACGAGATGTGCAGCAGGTTTTTGTTCTGTCTGGGTATGGTTTCGGGCCTGGCTATGTGGGCGTCGGCAGCGAGCGGCAACGTGATATTGTCGCTGGATTTCGACGGGCCGGACGCCGCGGCAGGGGTTCGGAACGGGCGGCTGGTGGCGGGTGTCGGCGGGGGGCGGGCGCTCCTGATTGAGCGGGACAGCGCAGGGTCAACATCGGAAACGTATTCGGTTGCCGCGGAGCGGATTGCGGGTCAACGGATTACGATACGGGCGAGGGTGAAGGCGGAGGGGGTCAGCCGGCCGCCGAATTCGTGGAACGGGATCAAGGTGATGCTTGTTCTGGAGACAAACGGCGCCAAGGAGTATCCGCAGGTGCCGATTCCGAGAGGGTCGTTTGCGTGGCGGGAGTTTGTGCACGTGATGCGGGTGCCGGCCGGGGTTGACAAGGCGACACTGGTTCTCGGGCTGGAGGCGGTCAGCGGCAGGGCCTGGTTCGACGACGTGTCGATTTCATTGGGACGGCCGGGCAGTGAAGGCAAGCGGGCGGCCGTACGATTTACGGGGCGGAATGTGGATCGGCTGCGGGGTGTGATGTACGGGCCGACGTTTCGGGAGGCGGACATTCGCGAGTTGGCTACGGAGTGGAAGGCCAACCAGATTCGCTGGCAGCTCAACTGGGTGCCGATGAAGGCGGCGGAGGACTGGGCGGCGGACCTGGATCGTTTCGATGCGTGGTTGGAGGGTGCGCTTGCCGAGTGCGACAAGGCGCTGGACGCGTGCGAGAAGTACGGTATCCACGTGCTTGTGGATCTGCATACGCCGCCGGGGGGCCGAGTGGAGGGGGGCGTGTGCCGGATGTTTTCGGAGAAGAAGTACCAGGACAAGCTTATCGAGGTGTGGAAGAAGATCGCGACACGGTACAAGGGTCGCCAGGTGGTGTATGCCTACGACATCGTCAACGAGATCGTCGAAGGGTCGGTCGCGCCGGGGCTGATGGACTGGCGGACCTTGGCTACCGAGGTGACCAAGGCGATCCGCGAGATCGATCCGGGCAAGCCGGTTGTGTTCGAGCCGTCGCCCTGGGGCGGGCCGGACGGGTTCGATGCACTCCTGCCGTTGGAGGCGGAGGGCGTGATCTACAGTTTTCACATGTACAAGCCGCATGAGTTTACGCACCAGAGCGTGCATGGAGGCGAGGCCAACCTTGTGTATCCCGGTATTATTGCGGGGCGGCACTATGACAAGGAGGCGCTGCGGGAGGCGATGCGGGCGGCGATAGATTTTCAGGAGGAGTTCAACGTTCACATATACGTCGGCGAGTTCAGCGCGATTCGCTGGGCGCCGGACAACAGCGCGTATCGCTATCTGCGTGACGTGATCGAGCTTTTCGAGGAGTACGGCTGGGACTGGTCGTATCATGCGTTTCGGGAGTGGGACGGGTGGAGCGTAGAGCATGGCACGGTACGCCAGGACCGGCGGCCGACGGCGAGGCCGACTGATCGCGAGATGCTGCTGAAGGCATGGTTTGCGAGGAACGAACCTGCGGCAAGCGGGCGGGGCTCGAAGTGACATGGGCGGCAGCGGCCGGAAGGATAAGCAGAACGTACCTTCTCAGGCTGATTCAGGAAGAACGCAGGACATCAGGCGTCGGGGGATGGTTCGGGTGGCCTGGGGACGATCCTGATGGCGCTTTCGGTGAGGAGTTTGTCCTGCTTTGTGCAGGCGGTGTGGCAGCGGTACTCGCAGAGGCCGCAGCCGATGCAGGCCTCGGGGTTGACAAAGGGGGCTTCGATTGAGCTCATGGCTTCGAGTTCGGCGTCTGAAAAGACGCCTTCGGGGATGTCGCCCAATTCGAGTTTGATCCGGCGCATTTCGATGGCGTTGTATCCGGCGGCCCTGCACTCATCGAAGCACAGTTGGCAATCGCGCTGGCCGGAGCGGGACAGGCACGTCTTCGGGTCGATCACCGCCAGGCCGATGGGGGTCTTGCGTTTCTCTACCAGAGACAGGGGTCTGATGGCGCGGGTCGGGCAGACCTGCGTGCAGAAGTTGCAGTCCTGATGGCAGCCGGCATGTGAAGGCACGACGACGGGCGTCCAGAGGGCTTCGAGGCCGAATTCGAGGCTGGCGGGGTGCAGGACCGGGCCGGGGCACACCTTGTAACATTCTCCGCAGCGGATGCATAGGTCCAGGAACTCCGATTCGGGGACGCTGCCGGGCGGTCTCAAGAGGCGGGTCGCAGCGGATGCGCGGGCCGGAAAGCCGAGCCGTGCGGCCAGGGCGGCGCCAGCGCCGACGATGCCGGCGGTAACGAATCCGCGGCGAGACAGTGGCGGCCTTGCGACGGAGGGCCGGGGGGCGGCTGCCGGGCCGTGGCGATCGGGCCGCACGACGAAATCGATGGCGCCGGCCGGGCAGGCGCCGCCGCATGTCTGGCAAAACGTGCAATCCAGCGGCCGCGTTGTGTAATCGGGCTCGATCGCGTCAAACGGGCAGACTGTGATGCACTTTCCGCAGCGGGTGCATGCGGCTTCGACGTGCCTTCGGCCGAAGGCGATGAGGTTGAACAGGGAGAAGACTGCGCCGGTGGGGCAGACGTATCGACACCAGAAACGCCGGCCGAGGAATCCCAGCAGGAATATGGCCGCCAAGAGCAGCAGCGACAGATATGCGACCCAGGGCATGGGGCCGGCCTGGTGCCAGCCTTTGAGCAGGCCGAGTTGGATCCGGCCGGCGCTGAAGAGGAATCCGCGGGTCAGGACGGGAATGGCGGCCACATAGCCGGACAGCATTACCCCGCAAGCGGCGCCGGTAAGCACGGCCGTCAGCAGATAGTATTTCAAAGCGACCCACGCCCCGCGGCGTTTGACACGGAACCTTGTTATGTGTCGGCCGATGAGCCAGTCGAAAACGTCGATGAGCGTGCCGAGAGGGCAGACGTATCCGCAGAACGCCCGCGGGGCCAGAAAGCATGCCAGCAGGATGCCGGCCATGCCGAACAAGGCCAGAGTCCATTGCCTGCCGGCAACGGACGAGGTGAGTGCGGCTAACGGGTCAAGCCAGAGGAAAAACTCCACCGGCAGGAGTTCCTTGTCCTGGAGGACCGTCTCGGTGAAGACGGCCGCATAGGGCCAGGCGACATAGAAGAACAACCAGCAGAATAACGTCAGGCACAAAGTCTGGCTGATGCGCCGGGCGGGTGAATACCGCCAACCTGGCCCCATTCGGCTCAGCAGGCGGTCGGTCCAGCGGCGCGTCGGCGTTGTCAGGCGCTTTGATGAGGGCAAGAAGATGTTCACCTTCCGGGGAAGGCGCTGCTGGGGGTGCTTCACTTGAGCCCTGCCTTCTTGAGTGCCTGGAGCGTCGCGTCGATGATTGCATCGTAGGTGATCGTTGCGCCCGTGATGCCGTCGACTTTCAGGCTTTGCTTTTCGATGATGCGTTTGGGAATGATGACGGTTGCGTTCTGGTCGATCTTTTCCTTGTGCTGAACGCGGACGTCCGCAATCCTGCCCCTGGCGATTGCGACGGTGACGAGGATTTCGTCGACGTATCCGAGGGATTGGCCCGTGTACGTTCCGTCTTGTAACCGGGCCGAACCGAGTGCGTTGATCATCAGCAGGTCGAGCTTGCTCTGTATCTTTGCGACACGTCGGTGAAGCAGGTGGCGGCCGTAGGGCTGATCCGACTTCGGGTAGAGGGCCATGGCCTTTAGGTAATGGAGCCTGGCCTGTTCGACATTGCCCAGCGTAAGGTGGATATCGCCGAGGCAGTCGTGGATGTCGGCTTCCCTGGCGATTCGCCAGGGCGGGGCGGGCAGACGCTGCAGGGCTATGTTGAGTACCTCCAAGGCCTGGGCGTATTTTCCGAAATGGCGGTAGCAGGCGGCCAGCGAAAGATAGTCATTTGTGGGTCCCGCAGGCAGGGTGGAGAGGCGCTTGCGGTATTCCTGGACGGCCCAGGCATACTCGCCGCCCATGTAGAGGTACATGGGGTATTCGTGTCCGTCGCCGATGTCGTTTTTCTGCATGTAGAGGTAGGTCAGCTTGATCGCTTCCCTGTTCTTGTTTTCCGACAGGAGCCGCCGGACCTCAAGCCGCGCATCGCTCCAGGGAAGACTTGTGTCGTAGTCGACCTTTACCTCGCTGAACCAGTCGGGAGGCACTTTGAGTTTGGCGAGGGCGTCGCTGAGGGAAGGTTTTTTCAGTGGGGCGGCTGCCCAGGCGATGGTTGCCCAGGCAGTGATCGCGCACGAAAGCAGGAACCATGTCGCAGCCTTTTGCACAGTCGGACCTCCGGGGCGGCAATTGCGTGTTTGTCTCCTCATAGCTGTTACTCCAGTATTCGCGGTTTACATAGTGCAGAAGCAGGTTCTGTGATTCCTGCGCGAGCACCATCGATACTGGATAGTATCGCAACGAGGTGTCGATTTCAAGGGCGGGACAAGCCCCGTCGCTTGCGATGTGCTTTCCTTGTCGCGGCGGCCGAAGGGGGGCACACCTTGGCCCTGATATTGAACGACCTTTGTCAACAACGAGTTCTTTTTAATGCTGCATTTAGCATCTTGACGTTGGCGAGGATGCCACCCGCGGGGGCAAAAAAGGCTTTACAAATGGGGTTGTTGAGGGGACAATAAGGGGCGACCTCGGGTCATGGCCGGGCGTGCGGGGTGTTTTTTTCCGCAGACAGCAAACGATGTCCTGAATTTGAAAGGAATGACGATGCGCAGGCTGGCGTTGATACTGGTGTGTGTGGCGGGGGTGGTGTTCATGACTTCGTGCCGCAAGGGGGGGGCGGCGGACGGCGGCGGGGCCAGGAAGATAAAGATCGCCGTGATTCCAAAGGGTACAACGCACATTTTCTGGCAGTCGGTGCATGCAGGGGCGAAGAAGGCGGCCGAGGAGTTCGGCGTGGAGATCGAATGGATCGGCCCGGAGCGGGAGAGTGACCGCGAGAAGCAGATTCAGATCGTCGACGACTGCATTGTAAAGAAGGTCGACGGGGTGGTGCTGGCGCCGAACGATGCCAAGGCGCTGGTGCCTTCGGTGGAGAGGGTGACGGAGAAGGGTATTCCGTGTGTAATTATCGATTCGGGCGTCGATACGGATAAGTATGTGACGTTTGCGGCCACGGACAATTACCAGGGCGGCGTGATTGCAGCGCGGCGGATGGGGGAGATCTTAAACGGCAAGGGAAAGGTGCTTGTTTTGAAGTATGCCCCCGGTTCGGCGTCGACGGAAGAGCGGGAGAGGGGCTTCTTCGACACGATTGCCAAGGAATTTCCGGATATCAAGATAATCGACAGCAAGCACGGGATGGATACCGTTGAAACGTCGCTGCAGGCGGCGGAGGACCTGCTGACCAGGCATACCGAGGTCGACGGCTTTTACGCGTGCAACGAGACGACGGCGGTGGGTACGCTGCAGGCGCTGACCAGTGCCGGCCGCACGGGCATCAAATTCGTGGGTTTCGACGCCGGGGAGACCCTTATGGGCGGGCTGAAGCAGGGCATTATCGATTCACTCGTCGTGCAGGATCCGTTCAAGATGGGCTATGAAGGCGTCAAGGCGGTCGTGGATGCGCTCAACGGCAGGACGGTGCCGAAGCGAATCGATACGGGCGTCGAACTGGTGACTCTCCAGCGGCTGGAAGAACCCGCGATCAAGCAACTGTTGAACCTGCAATGAATGACGGCGGACACGACAGCGGCGGGGAGACAGTCGCGCTGCGGATGACCGGCATTTCGAAGCGGTTCGGGCCCGTACAGGCGCTCAGCGATGTCACGTTTACGGCGCGCAAGGGGACGGTCCATGCGCTGGTGGGAGAGAACGGGGCGGGCAAGAGCACGTTGATGAAGATCTTAGCCGGCGTGCACCAGCCGGACGCGGGGCAGATCGAGATTCACGGCGAGACGATGGTCTTTGCCAACCCTGGGCAGGCGATCGAGGCCGGCATTTCGATGATCTACCAGGAACTGGACCTGGCGGAGGACCTGACCGTTGCGGCCAATGTCTTCCTGGGCATAGAACTGCACGGGCGGCTGCCGTGGACGATCGATCACAAGCGGATGGCCGAGGAGACACAAGCGCTGGCGGACCGGTTCAACTTCGACATTGACGCGACAGCGACGGTGGCGGAGCTTTCCACGGGGGACTGCCAGATCGTCGAAGTGCTCAAGGCGCTGATGCGGAAGGCGTCTATTATCGTGATGGACGAGCCGACGTCGTCCTTGTCGGAGCGCGAGGCGGCGCGGCTGTTCGAGATCGTGCGCGATCTGCGGGGGCGGGGGTATACGATCATTTACATCTCGCATCGTCTGGAGGAGATTGTCGATCTGGCGGACGATATCAGCGTACTGCGGGACGGATACGTGGTGCATACGGGGTCGGCGGCGAACCTGGCGATTCCGCAGATTGTGCATCACATGGTAGGGCGCGAGTTGAAGGACTTTTACCCGGCGCGCCAGGTCGAGATCGGGGAGGTGCTGTTCAAGGCACAGGGCATCAGTTCCGCCGCCGGCATTGAGGACATTTCGTTCGAGGTGCGGGCGGGGGAGATTGTGGGTATGGCCGGGCTTGTGGGCGCGGGGCGGACGGAGGTTGCGCGGGCGATCTTCGGTGTCGACGGCCAAACCGGCGGAACGCTGCACTTAGGGGGCGAGCAGCTTGCCATTGCATCGCCGGCGGATGCCATTACGGCGGGGATTGCCTACCTGACCGAGGACCGCAAGCGGACGGGCCTGTGCCTTGAGCTGCCGTGCAGTTGGAACGTGACGCTGCCTAACCTGTGCGCCATCGGGATGAAGTACGTGATCTCGCCGGGGCGCGAGACGCAGATCGCGCGCCAGTACGGCTCGAAGATCTCCCTGAAGTGGGCGTCGCCAACGGCGCCGGCGGATTCGCTTTCGGGCGGCAACCAGCAGAAGGTGCTGATTGCGCGATGGCTGCTGGCGGAGTCGAAGTTTCTGATCGTGGACGAGCCGACTCGCGGCATCGACGTGGGGGCAAAGAAGGAAATCTATACGCTCCTGAACGATCTGGCGGGGCAGGGCAAGGGCATTCTGTTTATCAGTTCGGAACTGCCGGAGCTGTTCGGAATCACCGACCGCATTCTCGTGATGCGTCGCGGGCGCTTGGTGGGTAATCTGAAGACCAAAGACACGTCGCCGGACTGGGTGATGCACCTGGCGGCCGTAGAGGAAAACTGAATGGGCAAACTGACGCGACAACTGCTGCCGTTCGGAACGCTGATCCTGTTCATCGGGGGGCTGTCGATCCTCGAACCCGAGACGTTTCTGACGTTGGAAAACTTTCTCAACGTTCTGCGCCGGTCGTCGGTGCCGGGGATTATTGCGCTGGCTATGACATTTGTGATCATCTCGGGTGGCATCGATTTGTCGGTGGGGTCAATGCTTGCGATTGCGGGGATGATCGGCGGGCTGCTCCTGTCGAAGCTGAGCGGGTGGCCGTACTGGATGGCGGCGTTTGCGGCGTCATTTATGACGATGGTGACGGGGGCGGTGTGCGGGCTGATGAATGGGACGATGATCACGAAGCTCAAGCTGCCGCCGTTTATCGTTACGTTGGGGACGATGAGCGCGTTTCGGGGGATCAGTTATGTGATGAACGACGGGCAGCCTTACGATATGCCGACGTACCGGTATTTGGGCGAGGGTGTGATTACGCTATGGAAGACGTTGGAGGCACCCAAGCCAGAGCAGTTTGCGCTTGAGGTGGAGCGGGTCTTGTGGCCCTGGCAGAATGTCGATCTGTCGCAGTTTGCGGAGCGGAGTCGGGTGGTGTCGCACGGTATTCCGGTATCGGTCTTGATCTTCGTGGTGCTGATTGCAGCGGCGGGATTCGTGCTGAAGTATACTCGCCTGGGGCGGTATACTTACGCCATCGGCTCCAACAAGCAGGCCGCGTTTCATTCGGGTATAAACGTTGATCTGAACCTCGTCGCGATCTATGCGCTGACGGGTCTGTTTACTGGTATCGCGGCGATGATCCAGAACAGCCGGACGGTTTCGGCACAGCCGACGGCGGGGCAGGCGATGGAGCTGGATGTCATTGCGGCGGTGGTGATCGGCGGGGCGAGCCTTTCGGGCGGCCGGGGGACACTGACGGGCACGGTGATCGGCATCCTCCTGATCAGCTTCCTGCGGAACGGCTGCACGCTGTTGGGCATCTCGACGAATATCCAGTTGATCGTGATCGGGGCGATTATCATCGTGGCGGTTTCGGTGGATCAGTTGGCGCGGTCGCGGGTCTCCGCCATTGATGACTGATGATTGATTGTTGGCGATAAGGAGGGGTGCAGTATGAAGCGTCATGGTGTGATTGCTGTCGGTATTGTGCTTTGCGGCTTTTGCATGGCAAGCGCAGAGGCGGCTGCCGCGACGGGACCTCGCAAGAAGCTGATCCAGGTCGGCTGGGACATTGTGGATACGGCGTTTCTTCGCGAGCACTTCGCGGAGATGGAGGCGGCCGGGCCTTTCGACGGGGTCCTCATCTACGTAAAGGGCAAGCGAATCGACGGCAAGCCGGCAAACACGTCGAGCGGCTGGGACGGGGCCCGCTGGGATCGGGCATCGTTCAAAGAGGCCATCGACGACCTGCGGGCCTGCCGGTTTACGCAATTCACGGACAATTTCATTCGCTTCAACTGTACCCCCGGGACGTTGGACTGGGGCGACGATGCAGGGTGGCAGGCGCTTGCTGAGAAGGCGGGTATCTTAGCGTGGGTGTGCAAAGCGGGGGGATTGAAGGGAATATGCCTCGATCCGGAATCGTACGGTGAAAAGCAGTTTCAGTACCGCGCGGCCTCGGGGCGATCGTTCGGCCAGACGACAGCGCTTGCCCGCAGACGCGGCGCGGAAGTGATGCGGGCGATTGCGGCGGAGCATCCGTCGATGACGCTGATGTCGTTCTGGCTGGCGAGCATGTGCATGAACGCGGGCAGGGCGGCCGAGCCCGACGACGTGCTGATTGCCGAGACGTACGGCCTGTGGCCGGCGTTTCTCAACGGGATGCTCGACAGCGTGCCGGCGTCCATGGTGCTCGTGGACGGCAATGAAAACGGCTACTACATCGAGGGTGCGGCATATTACACCGTTGCCAACAAAATGCGGAATCTGACCGGCCCGGCGTTTGCGCTGATCGCACCGCCGAACCGGGCGAAGTACCGGGCGCAGATGCAGGTGGGGTTCGGCTTTTATCTGGATATGTACATCAATCCGGAGGGCAATCAGTATTACCGGGGGCCCAAGGAGGGCGGGACGCGGCTGGACCGGCTGCGGGATAACCTGGCGGCGGCCGTGGATGCGTCGGATCAGTACGTGTGGGTGTACGGCGAGCAATGCCGCTGGTGGCCGTCGTTCGAGTTTTCCGGCTGGGGCAGGGAGCGGGTGATGCAGTCGGCCGGCAAGGGCAGGTTGTGGGAAGAGGCGCTGCCAGGGCTGACGCGGACACTTGCCGAGATACGCGATCCGGCTGAGGCGGCGCGTGCCCAGATCGAGGCGGCTCGCAAGGCCGGCAAGCTGGTGAATCTTGCCAGGAACGGCGACTTCGCAGCAAAGGCGGGCGACCTGCCGGCGGAGTTCGGGACGTGGCAGGATACGGAGGCGGGCTCGAAGGGGAAGTTCTTGTGGGATGCCGAGGGCGGCGGCTGCGGGCGGCTTGAGAACATGGCGAACGGCTGCTTCATTCAGAAGCATGCGGCAAAACCGGGCCAGATGTATTACGTGGAGGCGACTTCGAGGAATGAAGGCGCGGCCGTGCCGTCGGTGATGGTCCGGTGGCAGACGGCGCAGGACGCGTGGGTGCGGTGGGATTCGGACGTGGTGCTGACGTTCGGTGCGGCCGGCGAGGGGGGCTGGCGGAAGGCGTCGGGTGTTGTGGTCGTGCCGAAAGGGGCGGGGCAGTTAGTGATTCTGCTGCGGGTCCGGTCGTTCGGCAGCGGCGGCGATGTTTGCCTGTTCGATGACCTGGAGCTTTATCGTGTTGGCGGCCGGTGAGCAGGTGGAAGGGGAGTCGGCTATGATGCTTGAGAAGTATTCGATAGGGATCGGGGACCGGTTCGGGCGGCAGGGGCCGGCACAATTGGATGCGATCATGCGAGCCCAGTCGGAGGGGATTGCGGTTGTGCCCGTCTGGAACAAGTCGCACCGGGAGCACACGATTGTGGGCACGCGGCCGGACGACGTGCGGACGGAGGCGGATGCGGCGGTGGCGGCGCGAGGCTATGAAGGGGCGTATCACGTCGACGCCGATCATATCAATTTGACGAATGTGGATGCGTTCATTGCGGGGAGTGATTTTTTCACGCTGGATGTTGCCGAGGCGATCGGCAGGGCGCCGGCGCCGGCGGACCTGAAGGCGTTTGTCGAGGCATACGGCGATTACGCGGGGCGGCTGACGATTGACGGGATAGATCGAATTCTGGAGATTTCAGAGGACGCGATTGAGCGGATCGGCCGGACGTTTCTGTCGGCCGTGAAGGAGGCGGGCAATATTTACCGGCACATCGAGCGGGTCAAGGGTCGCGGCAACTTCATTACCGAGGTGTCGATGGACGAGTCGCATGCGCCGCAGACGCCGGTGGAGCTGCTGTTTATCCTGGCGGCGATTGCGGCGGAGGGGATCCCCGCGCAGACGATTGCACCGAAGTTCACGGGGCGGTTCAACAAGGGCGTTGACTACGTCGGGGATGTTTCGCAGTTTGCGCGTGAGCTTCGCGAAGACGTCGCGGTGATTGCGTTTGCGGTGGGCGAGTTCGGGCTGCCGGAGAATCTCAAGCTAAGCGTGCATTCGGGCAGCGACAAGTTTTCGATCTATGGCCCGATTCGCGAGGCGCTGGCGGAGTTCGACGCGGGCGTGCATTTGAAGACGGCCGGGACGACGTGGCTGGAGGAGCTGATCGGGCTGGCGCTGGCGGGTGACGAAGGGCTGGCGATTGCAAAGGACGTGTACCGGCAGGCCCTTGGACGGTATGACGAGCTTTGCGGGCCGTACGCGACGGTGATCGATGTCGATCGCGCGAGGCTGCCGCGTCCGGAGGAGGTGGCCGGCTGGGACGGCCAGGCGTTTGCGGCGGCGCTGCGGCATGATCAGGCGTGCCCGGCCTACAACCCGCACTTTCGCCAGATGCTGCACGTCAGCTATAAGATCGCCGCCGAGATGGGCCGGCGATATTACGATGCGCTGGAGAAGTACGAAGCGCAGGTCGCGCCGCATGTGACGGCGAATCTGCTTGAAAGGCACATCCGTCCGGTGTTCGGCGGCACCATGTAGGCCGTCACGCCGACAGCATTTGGTTTTCCGTGGGCAGCTTGCTGAGCACCGGTTGTTTTTTCGGCGGCGCTGAAGCGGCGTGTATGGCAGAAATCCGTTCTTCAGAGGTACTTTCGCCGACCGCCGGCGGGGTCGGCCGGGTATTGTTGCAGGCGAAAAATCGCTTGGGGAAACATTAATCCGGGTTTGGCGGCACAAATGAGGCCCGCGGTTCGTCTTGAATTACTGAGAGGGATCGGGTACTATAAGGTTTCTGCGAACTGTGGCGCGGGCGAGGCCGGTTTTTGCTGAAAAGGAGGCAGTGTGGGACAGTCAGAAAACACGACGCGGCGGGAGTTTCTGAAGGCTTCGGCGCTGGCGGGATCGGTGGGTGCTTATGCGGCGATGCAGATGGCGCCCGGCGTGTTTGCCGCCGGCAGCGACGTGATCCGGGTCGGGATGATCGGCTGCGGCGGGCGGAATACCGGTGCGGCGGCCCAGGCCCTGACGGCGGACAAGGGGGCGCGGCTGGTTGCCATGTGCGACATCTTCATGGACCGTGTCAAGGCCGCGCGCAATACGCTCAGGCAGCAGATGGGCGATCAGGTGGTCGTCGACGACGACTATTGCTTTGCCGGTTTTGACGGCTACAAGCACGTCATTGCGGCCTCGGACGTGGTCGTCATTGCCAACGCCGCCAAGTTCCACCCGCTGCACGCGATGACCGCGATCAAGGCCGGCAGGCATGTGTTTGTGGAGAAGCCGCACGGCATCGACCCGGCCGGCATCAAGGTGATGCAGGCGGCCGCCAGACTTGCCGAAGAGAAGGGCCTGTGCCTGGTCAGCGGACTCCAAAGCCGCTATCACGAAGGCTACGCCGAGACGATCAAGCGAATTCACGACGGCGCAATCGGGGAGGTGATCGCCATCGAGGAGAATTTCCTTCGGGCGCCGTACGTGGTGATTGCGCGGCAGCCGGGGCTGACGGAACTGCAGTGGCAGTGCAGCACGCAGTATCATTTCCGGTGGCTCTCCGGCGATGACGTGGTGCAGTCGCTGGTCCACAACATCGACCGGGCAAGCTGGGTGATGAAGAACGAGGTCCCGGTGAAGTGCCACGGCATGGGGGGCCGATCTTCGATGACCGAGCCGATCTACGGCGACGTGTTCGATCATCACGGAGTCAAGTTCGAGTTTGTCAACGGTGTGCCGATCTATGCATTCTGCCGGACGACGACGGGGTGTTACAATGAGTACTCCAGCCGCGTTCTGGGCAGCAAGGGCAGCGCGGACATTATGGGCTGCCGCATCACCGGCGAGACGAACTGGCGATGGACCGGGCGCTGCGATCCGTACCAGCGCGAGCACGACGTGCTGTTTGCGGCGATCCGTGCGGGCAAGCCGGTCAACAACGGCGAGTACATGACCCGCAGCACGCTGGTTACGATCATGGGGCAGATATCCTGCTACACGGGCCGCGAGGTGACGTGGGAGCAGGCGGTTGCGTCGGACTTCTACTATCCGCCCAAGCCGGAGGACTGCCGCGACGACATGGAGCCGCCGGTGACGTTGGAGCCCGACGGCAGCTATCCCGTGCCGAAGCCGGGCTTTACGAAGATGATTTAGTCCTGTTGAGATACGCGGCCCGTCGTGCGGCGGGCGATGAGTTGTCAGTTGTGAGGGTAATCATGAGTAAGGGTTTGTTCGTTCGTATGGTTGTGGTTGCGGTGCTTTGCGGCGTGTGTGTTCAGTCGGCGGCTGCCGCCGACGGGCCGCCGAAGCGCTACACCGAGACGGTCACCGATCGATTGGGCGAGAAGATGACCTTCGATATGGTTCTCATCCCCGGCGGCAAGTTCATAATGGGCAGCCCCGATAATGAGGCCGGCCGCAAGCCTGACGAGGGTCCGCGCCGCGAGGTAACGATTTCGCCGTTCTATATGGCGACCACGGAGACCACGCTGCAGTTGTTCCTGGCCTATTACGAGGAGACCAACCGCGCCCGGGCCGTCCACGTTGAGGCGGTCGAGGGCAAGGATGTTGACGCGATTACCGGGCCCACGCCGGTCTTCGGTGAGCTGACGATGGGCTACGACAAGACGCATCCCGCCATCGGCGGCACGTGGCACAATGCCGTGACGTTCTGCCAGTGGCTGTCCAGGAAGACCGGCAAGAAGTATCGCCTGCCGACCGAGGCCGAGTGGGAGTATGCGGCCCGGGCCGACGGGACGACTCCATTTCCGTTCGGCGCGGACAAATCCAAGGCCGGCGAGTATGCCTGGTTCGCCGATAATGCCGACGGCGAGACCCACCCGGTCGCAACCAAGAAGCCCAACGCGTGGGGCCTTTACGACATGGCCGGCAACGTGCGGGAATGGGTGCACGATTTCTATGCCGACAAGTACGATGCGTCAGCGACGCTGAATCCCACCGGCCCTGCGGAAGGCAAGGTGCATGTCGCGCGAGGCGGCGATTACGATAGCACCTGGGAGGAACTCCGCTGTGCTGCGCGGGCCTTCGAAGAGAAGTGGTGGCGCAGCGGCGATCCGCAGATTCCGAAGAGTCTATGGTGGCTGCCCAACATGGACATGATCGGTTTCCGCGTGGCCCGGTCACTGGAGCCGGACGAGATGGTGGCGGCCGCAGCCCCGAAACCTTAAGCGTCAGGACTTCCGTCCCCGCGGCGGGGGCATTGGACGATTTCGAGTCGTTCCCGGCCGCCTGCCGCGATAGGACGCTGTAGTCCTCTTTGCAGGCCGTCAGCACGAGCGCGGGCCCATGTCGGTGCGCCGAAATGTAATCTCTGTCCTTCGGTGGTGATGTCCGCGCAGGTCGCGGCCGCCGTCGCCTGCGCGCGGTTGTTACAGCCGATGGTTCGCACTGGCGATCAGCGCCTCACGCGATGCATTCCTGAATGACATTGGTAACTGAACCACAGGGTTGGCCGGTCCATGCGCTTGATAAGGTCCGATAAACCTTCAGTAATTTACACCATCAAAATGCCTTTTTTACTCATGGACAGGAAAAACTCGTCCCCTAACATGTGACACAGCGAGGCATCGGAAGCCTTGCGGGATGTTAACGCTTTTAGAGGGGACCAAAATGAAGAACGCATCATTTCTCCTGATGTGTCTTGCAGCAATCCTGTCCTTCAGCCACGTACAGGCAGCGAGCGACGATGGCTTGGCGGCGTTCATCCGGGACGCTTACGAAGCAGCCCGCGGCTACGACCAGACCGAAATTCACGACCTGTTGAACGTCTTTTTTGCGCCCGTCACCGGCTCGTCGCGCATACTCTTCGTTGACGGGATGGGCGGCAACGATCACTGGACGGGCAGACAGCGCACCTGTGCATCCCCCAATGGTCCGAAGCGCACCCTCGGCGCCGCCATCAGTGTCGCCTCGGCAGGCGATATCATTATCGTGCTGCCGGCCGTGTACGCTCAGAACATCATCATATCGCACAAGGACCTGCTCATTATAGGCTTCCTGCCGGAGGAAACGATCATTGACGGCGGCGGCCGCGACAGCACCCTGACCATCATCAACTCGCACGTCAGCATCTTCGGCATCACCGTACGCAACGGCAGCGCCGCGTCGTCGGAGGGCATGCCGGTCGGCGGCGGCATTCTCGTCAACAGCAGCACGCTGGTTATGGTCAATTCGGTCGTCCGCGACAACACGGCCCAGGCCGGCGGCGGCGGCCTGTTCGTCCTCAACGGCGACCTCATACTGCATAACTGTCAGATCCTCGGCAACCGTACGACGGGCGGCGGCGCAGCCGGGGCGGGCCTCCAGGGCGGCTCAATCAAGTCCCGGCTCACCTCCTGTGTGTTCGAAGATAACGAGATCGTCCGGCTCGGCGACGGCGCCGGCATAAGCGGATTCGGCGGTTCGATCATCAATTGCGTCATTACCAACAACCGTGTAGCCTTCGAGGCGGAAAACGGCGGCGGCGGCCTTGCCTACTGCACCGGTCCGATTGTCGGCTGCACAATCACCAACAACAGCGTCGAATTCGGCGACGGCGGGGGGGCATACGCCTGTACAGGCCCCTTCACCAACTGCATCATCAGCGGCAACCGGGCGTTCTCCGGCATCGGCGACGTGGTGCCCGTGGTCGGGGGCGGCCTGGCCAACTGTACCGGCCCGATCACCGACTGTCTCATCGCCGGCAACGTCAGCGAAAACTCGAACGATGCCGGCGTTGAGTCGCGGGGCGGCGGCTTGGCCGGCTGCACGGGCGCAATCGTCAACTGCACAATCGTCAACAACGAGGCGGTCGCAAACGCGTTCGGCAGCCGAGGCGGCGGCCTGATCAACTGTACCGGCCCGATTGCCAACTGCATCATCTGGGCAAACATCGCGGCAAGTGACGCTCAGCTTTCCGCCACGAGCACACCCAATCACAGCTGCATCCAGGATTTCGCAGGCGGAGGAACCGGCAATATCGCCGCTGACCCGCTGTTCGTAAATCCGGCCTCCGATCATCGCCTCCGCGGCGGCTCACCGTGCATCGACGCCGGTAACAACATCGTCGTGCCGGTCACCCTGGTGACGGATCTTGCCGGCGGGGCACGGTTCCTCGACGACCCGGGCACGGTGGATACGGGCAGCGGCACGCCGCCCATTGTGGATATGGGCGCCTTTGAGCACATCAACACCTGCGGCGACGCGGCGCACCCTTATCCCGCGATGGACTTCAATCATGACTGCATCGTCGACTATGCCGACTTCGCCATCTTCTGCCAACACTGGATGGAGTGCACGCTCTGAGAAGGAAGGGCCTGATCGCTCAGGTCAGCAGATGCCTGTCGTCTACGCTGTATCGCCGTGTGTCTATGGCGGCTTTCGGGCGGTTTGACGAGGCTGCCAGCCACGCGGCCAGAAACGCCCTGACCATATCCTCGTCGGTCTCCTCGATGAGCCGGTGTGTTGCGGCCCGCACGTTGTCCGACAGCACAAGGGACATGTCGATGGGCCGGCCCTGGGATTCGAGGTAGCGCGCAAACCGCACGGTGCTTTCGAGCCACCGCACCGGCTGATCGTCCCAGATCGTCGCCTCGAGGCTGCCGGCAGGGTTCCTCGGCAACCTTCAGCGCGGCCCACCAGCAGCCAACCGCCAGCGGAAGGCCGAGAAGAAGGAACGCTCAGGGATAAGGCCGGTTCCCGACGTACTCTCCCTCCATGGCCGGCACTATCAAGGGAAACAGAAGAAAAACGAAGCTGAAAAACATGATGACGCCGAAGGTGACGCTTCGCCCCAGGTCCCGCAGGCAGACGCCCACCTGGCGTCAGAACCAGCGTCCGGTATAGACGATCTGCTCTTGCGACATTGAAGATTCCTCCGAATACGTGATTGCCGGAGGTGGGACTCGAACCCACACGAGGTCATCCCCCACGGGATTTTGAATCCCGCGCGTCTGCCAGTTCCGCCACTCCGGCCGGAGGCAATAACATATCGAACGGCCACCGGCCGGTCAAGAGCAAAAACCGCTCAATACCTGAATACGCCTTAATAATCCAGGAAGACGATGTCTTCAGGCGTTGCGACTACGTCTTTTCGGTTGGCCCCTAAAATCTTACGGATCTGGCCGCTGTGCTTGCCGGCGACTGTCGCCAGTTCCGCGGCGCCGAGGCTTGTGACGGCCTTGGCCGTCTGGTTGAGCATGACCACGTCGCCTGCCTTGAAGTGCCCCTCGACGCCGGTGACGCCGCTGGGCAGCAGGCTCTTGTTGCGGCGCACGGCGTCCATCGCGCCTTCGTCGATGTGGATCGTACCGGCGGGTGCACTGTTAAGGATCCAGCGGGCGCGGTTGCTCAGGCGGCGTTTGGGCATGAAGATCGTACCGATGCGCTCCCCGGCCATCACCCGCGCAATCACGTTCGGCGCCCGGCCGTGCGCCAGGACGATGCGGCAGCCGGCCTGGGCGGCGATCTTGGCCGCTTCGATCTTGGTCCGCATGCCGCCGGTGGAGTACGTACTGCCGCGGCTGCCGGCGCCCCGCGTGATCTTGTCGGAGATCTCGAACACCGCGTCGATCGGCTGCGCGTCAGGGTACTTTCGCGGGTCCTTGTCATAAAGGGCGTCGATGTCGGAAAGCATGATAAGCAGGTCGGCGTCGATTTTGCTTGCGACAAGGGCGCTGAGCTTGTCGTTGTCGCCGAAGGCCGTGCCGATCTCCGCCGTTGAGACGCTGTCGTTTTCGTTGAGCACCGGCACCACGCCCAGGCGCAGCAGCGTTTCCACGGAGTTGCGAAGGTTCAGGTAAGTCTTGCGATGGTTGAGCACCTCGGCCGTCAGCAGGACCTGCGCCACGTGAATGTCGAATTCGCGAAACGCGCGGCGATACTCCTGCATCAGCAGCGGCTGGCCGATGGCGGCACAGGCCTGGCGCATCTTCATATCCGTCACGGGGCCTTTGAGTTTCAGCAGGCCGGCCCCCATGCCGATGGCGCCGCTGGTGACGATGACGACCTGCCGCCCGTCACGGATAAGTACCGCAAGCTGGCCGGCCATGTCGCGGACGTAATCGATATCGACGCCGCCATCCTTGCTCAAGGTCGCCGTGCCGATCTTGACCACGATTCGTTTGGATAAGCTGAAGTTGCGCATCAGAGTCTGTAGGGCTTGTCAAGTGTCCTGTGCGTGAAAGGTTTTGCGTTCGGCCCGCTGTAGTCGGCCACGATGTGTCCGTTTCCGATCAGCCGCCATTTGTAGATCAGCAGGCCCTCAAGGCCGACGGGTCCCCGGGCGTGGATCTTGTTGGTGCTGATGCCCACTTCCGCGCCGAGACCGTAACGGAAGCCGTCGCTGAAGCGCGTGCTGCAGTTGAAGAATACATCCGCCGAGTCGACCAGGTCCATGAAGCGTGCGGCCGTCTGCCGATTATTCGTCACGATCGCGTCGGTGTGGGCCGACCCGTAGCGATTGATGTGCTCTATCGCCGCGTCCACGTCGTCTACGACCTTTACCGAGAGGATCAGGTCGAGGTACTCCGTCTTCCAGTCCTGTTCGTCCGCCGCGAGAACGTCGATGACTTCCGCCGTCCGCTTGCATCCGCGAATTTCAACGCCCTTGCGGTCGAGCGCCTTCTTGAGAGGGGGCAGAAACTGTTTGGCGATGTCTTTGTGGACCAGCAGCGTCTCGGCCGCGTTGCACACTGCGACGTACTGACATTTGCTGTCAACGGTGATGTTGACCGCCATTTCAAGATCGGCGTCGGCGTCCACGTACACGTGGCAAATGCCGTCGGCATGGCCCAGTACGGGGATGTGCGTGTTGTCCATGATGTGGCGCACGAACTCGTTGCTGCCGCGGGGTACGATCAGGTCAATATACTCATCCAGGGCCAACATCTGCGCAACGTCCGCCCGGGTTTCCAACAGGCCAAGCCATCCCTCGGGCATGCCCGCGTCCTCGCTTGCCTGGGCAATCACGTCAGCCAGGATTCGATTCGTGTTGGCCGCCTCGCTGCCCCCCTTGAGCAGCACAGCGTTTGCGCTCTTGAGGCACAGCGACGAGATCTGCACCAGTGCATCCGGCCGCGATTCGAAGATCACGCCGATGACGCCGATAGGGCAGCTCACCTTATAGAGTTCCAGCCCAGCATCCAGCTCCGTCGCCGACAGCGTCCGGCCGACCGGATCAGGCAGGTCGATGAGACTCTGAATACCGCGGCACACGTCGGCAATCTTCTCCGCGTCGAACCTGAGGCGCTTAAGGAGCGGCCCGGCGAGCTTGTCCCGTTCGGCCTGGGCAATATCTCGCCGGTTTGCCTCGACAATCCGGTCGGCATTCACCTCAAGCGCCTTGGCAATCTCCGCCAAAGCCCGATTTTTGACCTCGCCTTTGGCGGCCGCCAGGTAGATCGATGCGGCCTTGGCCCGGGCTGCAGTCTGCTTAATATCCATCACAGGACTCCAAACGTACTTCTCTCTTTAATCGGTCCGAACATTGTAATGAATCTGCGAATAATATCCAGTCACGAGCGAGTTTCGCGGCAGATGGCCCCAATTGGGCCGTTTTCCGGCCGGATGCGGCTTTTCGGTCGATTCATGTTGACAGGACACCCGATTTTCAATATGTTCTGGTTCCGCCGCCGAAGCGGCCATGCGGGCGTAGCTTAATGGTAAAGCCCCAGCCTTCCAAGCTGGTCATGTGGGTTCGATTCCCATCGCCCGCTGTTTTTTAAGTGCTTATTCCTGCATATCTTACGATTTTCCCTTGACAAGCCCGTTTAGGTCGGGTAACTTTTCGGGTAACTTTTTGCGGGCTATTCCGCAATACTGCATTAGGAGTGACCGAAATGGGGAAGAAGTCAGGGAAGAGGAAACTGCCGGGCTGCATCTATCAGAAACGGGGGCGGTACTACTGGAAAGTGCAGTTGCCCGGAGAGACAAAAGTCAAGCCTCGGCCGCTTGTCCCGCTCGGTGCAGAGTACGCAACCACAGACGCGAGCGTCGCCTATGAGGTCGCTGCGGCGATGTGGGAGAAGGCCGTCTTCCATGCCGACGAGGGGGCTCGTGAGGCGAGGGCGGAGATACCGAACATAGGGTCGCTCGTTGGGGCGTATCTCGATTTTGCCAGGACGTACTACCTCGATGCCAGCAAGCAGCCGGGCCGCGAGGTGGAGAACGTCAAGCGGGCCCTGACGCACCTGGTCGACGTGTACCCGACCCTGCCGCCGGAAGAGTTCGGGCCGCTGAAACTGAAAGAGGTTCGCGAGGCGATGATCAAGACGGGCCTGAGCCGCGGAGTGATCAATCAGCGGGTGGGAGTCATTAAGCGGATGTTTAAGTGGGCGGCCAGTGAAGAGCTGGTGCCGGTGAACGTCTATCACGGGCTGCAGTCGGTGGACGGCTTGAAGCGGGGGCGGTCGGAGGCAAAGGAGACCGATCCGATTGTGGCGATTGCGGAGGCGCACGTGTACGCCGTTTTGCCGCACGCTACGCCGGTGGTGGCGGCGATGATCGAATTGCAGTTACTGACCGGCATGCGGTCGGGCGAACTGGTGATCATGCGGCCGATGGACTTGGAGACGACGGGCAAGATCTGGCAGTATCGGCCGGCGACGCATAAGACGGCGTACCGCGGCCATCAGCGGGTGGTGGCGATCGGGCCGCGGGGCCAGGAGATTATCAAGCCGTTCTTGAAGCGCAAGCTGGACGCTTACTGCTTCTCGCCGGCGGAGGCGATGCAGCAGTACCGGGACGGGCATTACAGGGCGGGTACGAAGATGCCGTCGGATCTTGGCGAGCGGTATACGACGCGGAGCTATGCCAACGCCGTGCAGTATGCCATCAAGGCGGCAAGAGAGGCGAAGGTGAAGGTTGAATCATTCCATCCGCACCAGTTGCGGCATACGGCGGCGACGCGGATTCGCAAGGAGTTGGGGCTGGATGCCGCCAGGGCGGCCTTGGGGCACCGGAACCTGAAGATCGCGGATGACTACGCGGAACTGGATCAGGCGCTGGCAGGGAAGGCGGCGGCGAAACTGGGCTGAGCGCACAAGGGCAGCTGAGCGCGGTTAGCTGCGCTTATTCAAATAATGAACGAGCTGGGGCGGGGCGGGCGGTGGGCGTGGGCAAAACTGTGGGAGGGATTGAAAAACGCCGAAAGAGGTGGTATATTGTGCGATAGAATTGATCGCGCAGGGTGAGGAATATGGATTACGCCAATATTGTGGATAAGCTGGTGGCGAGAATCTGCGCCTATTTCAGCGAGAACGATCTTTTGGGGCTGGGACAGGTTCGGGCCACAAAGCTTGTGTACTTGATGGAGTGCGAATACTACGCCTGGGAGCAGAGGCGGTTTACAGATCTTGATTGGGTGTTCCATCATTATGGGCCGTGGAGTCCAACGCTGGACCGAAAGTTAAAGGAGGATTTCGGGGCGCCAGAGGAACAGGAGATGGCGGGGGGAACGTTCAGGCCCGTGGTATGGACGCCGCCGGAATTCGACGAGCCGAAGCTGAAATTGGATGTGACTGCAGAAGGAATAATGGGAAGGGTGCTTAAGCGGTTTGCTGCGATGCCATATCCCGAGTTGCTGGACTATGTGTATTTTGAGACGGTGCCCATGATGTCGGCTGAGAGAGGCCAGCAATTGGATTTCTCGGGTGTTATGAGGCGCGAGCATTTTGTAGATCCGGCAAGTTTGCTGAAAAAGGCGGAGTACGAGAAGTTGAAGAAAGCATTTGAGGCGCTGGAATGCGAATCGGTGGAGTTGGAGAAGGATGTGCCGAGCGGAGAAAGCATGGCAGAGTTGCTCATAATGCTTAACGAGGGAATCGAGTTGAGCCTGCGCGAGGGGGAGATTGACCTGTCATAGGGGCGAGAGGAACCGTGGACGGAAACTTGTTGGATTTCCTTGGGGGGCCAGCGATTGAACAAGGCGGCGAAGGGGTATCACTCGGTGCGTTGTTTTACGCACCTGTCCCTTATGTAGCAAACAAGTTTTCTGTGATTCGGCCGGGCAGCTACGACCCGGTGGCGGTTGATTCTGCGCGGTATCGCGTGAGAGAAGTAAAGATCAACCAGCTCTGTATGAATCTGCCGCATAAGGAACTTGGTATAAGGTCGTGCGAGGATTTACTGGTGACTGTTGTCACAAGACGACCGGTAGTTGCGCTGACATTGCCGTTGACGAAGGGTGATGGGAAGGGATTCCCTTCGCATTTCCGGGACACTGTTCTCTGCGCGCCGCTCTACACGATTGTTGACGAGGACAATGCGATTAAGCAGACGTACAATGCGCGTGTTGTGCATGAGATTGCGGCGCTGAAATACCGGGAAGTGTTCCCGATACCTTCCCGACCTCTGAAGGCGGTCATGAGTGCGTTGAGACTGGACAGGGTTCAGCCGTTCCATGTTGACGCCTTGGTGCCCGTCGAATTGAGGTTGACGCGCAAGTGGGTAGCGTACGTGCGAGATTGGGTGCAGTTCTATGCGATGGGGAGACTGGGGGCGAGCAGTGCGAAGGGAGAGAAGAGAATTGCGCTGTTGGGTGCGGCGCGGGACTTGCTGATGGAGGCTGTGGGGCGGGCGTTTGCGAAGTAAGGGCATGTACAAAGTAGGGCGGTTTGCGTACAGTTGTTGAAACAATGAGCAACTCAACCAGGGTCAGGGAGTGGGGTTACTGCCAGATCGGGCAACTCTTCCAGTTCGGGGGAAAGCCCATCTGGGCTATTGGCACGTAGGGATATCTTGCGAAGAGGGCTTCGAGTCTTTGTTGCCAACTGCTCTGCGGTGCGATGAGCTTTAACATGTTCTTTAGCAGTGTGAGGGTCCCAAAAACTCGGTCGTTGCGGACGACTACGGGATTGCGCCACAGAGGGTCCTTAGCGGGGATGAGCGGTTTGACACCAAGGACTCGGTTCCATAGTCTGCCGTGATGAGCGCAAATGTTACGCACCGCATTGAGGCAGTGGAGCCAGCTTTGGAGCACGCCAAATTTGAGGTTATACTCTTGGGCAAGTGTACGCTTCATACCTTTATCAAGACCGCGGAACATCGTGAACAGCATTCCAAAGGACATGACTTCGGCAAGCATCCAGAAGGGTAGGTCAGCGTGCGTGTCGCCGTACTTGTCTTTGAAGTGGACAGCAAAAGGGGCCTTGCTCTGCCTGACGGCTTCTCTAAGCTGTCCTTGGAGTAACAGGAAGTCGTTTTTATTGAGGGTCGGCATGGTGTGGCCGGAGGTGTAGCCGAAGGGGCCGAACGCGTGAGAATGGTGGTAAACGAGGCTGGTCCTCACTGATATTTCGACACGTTCAATGGCGTCCAAGATGAGGAGGCGGAGTTGTCTGTCGAACGTATACCGCTGCCAGACATCGTCGAGGGTGGTTCCGAGAATGAAGGTGTCGTCGGGTTTGCGAAACGTATGCCAATAGCCGCTCAGGCGGTAATAACTGACAGCCTTGAGCTTCTCGATTAGTTGGTTCCTATCGGACGTTAAGCCACGGGCAAGCAGCAGGTTGGCTTGCTGCTCAAAAGAAAGGGGGGGCTTTGTGTACTTCATGGGGGCCCCATAAAAAGAAAAACCCACCACATTTGAGCATGCCCGAGAGCAGAGGCTTGGCAGGTTTGCTGTGTATACTATCGCATAGGATATGAAAAAGGTCAAGCGATTTCTTAGAAAAAGCTGAGTTTTTCATGTCTTTTTTTGTAATATGCGTCTCCGCAATAAAACACCAAGCTGAATTGAGGAAACGTAAAAGCCTCTCCTTCAGTGTTTGGGTGTCGGGTCGAGCCTGAGGTGATTATAGGGGGCTTTTGGGGGGTTGGCAAGTAATTTCTTCTGGTTTTCTGGGGGGGACGATCTGGGTAGACTATCGGTGTCAAGCGAGGTGGTGGAGGTGGGGGCGGGGCGGTCTTTCTGAGCATCGAGCTTAGGGGACTAGGATCTGGGAGTGGCGCGGCTTCCCATGTGAGCAGTTGTGCGCAAGCGCGTGCAGCAAGCGAAATAGCGGACTTTAATTTTTTTTGCTGAAATAGCCAAAACTTGGCTAAACACTGTTGACTTATTAGCCGTAGCGTGTATGTTATAGTGTGGAGAAACGATATGACTACCAAGAAGACCATGACATTGAATTTGGCGGACCGGGAGATGGAGGTCCTGGAGCAACTGTGTAGAAAAAAGGATCTATCCAAGACAGCCGTGATACGTCAGGCACTGCGGTTGTACCAAATGGTTGAGGTCCGGTTTGAGCGTGGCGAAAAGCTCTACTTTGAAGACGAGTTGGAGAAAAAGAAAGGGGAGTTGCTGCTGCTCTGATGGAACAGGACGTAACGATTTGGGAACGAGAAAGTCAGAGGCTCATCACTGCGGTCTTTAATGATGAGGTCGGGGCAACGGATCTGGCGAAGGCGGAGAGCCAGTGGAAGCCAGTCCGCGACGCCGCTGTTGATCGATTGAAGGCGAACGGGAAGAGTGAGCGGGAAATAGGGATGATGCTTCAGCATGCACATTGGGACTGGCTACAGAAAGCGCCCTATGCCGGGCTGTTGGCGATGCCATGCTTAGGCATAAGAGTCAAGGAAGAATGGCAGGGTCTGGCCATGATCGAACTGGGGGTGAAACGTGCGGAACTGCAACCGGATCAAGGCAAAGAAATTGTTTGTATTGAGTTCTTGGAAGTGGCACCTTGGAACTTGAAGAGCATGGTGGACAAGCCCAAGTATAAGCTGGTCGGGTCGCGACTGGTTGAAGCGGCTGTGCAGATTAGCATTAGCGAGAGCTGGCACGGACGAGTCGGACTGTTCGCTCTGCCACAGGCAGAGCAGTTTTATCAAGGGTGTGGAATGGTGAAGGTTGAGGGCGCGGGGCGGAAGGGGATGCAGTGGTACGAGATGTCGCGGGGGGCCGCGCAAGCATTTATTAGCGGAGGTGCATAATGGTAGTAGAATTCAACAATGGAAGAGATTGGCTTGATCGAATGATTAAGCAAGAGGATTATAGCTGCGTTTCAGCGGGCGGGGTGTATGCTCGTGTGTCGGATATGGAAAAGGAAGAGACGGGTGCGGATTTAGACGTGTTTGGTCGTTTGGTCGAACTGGCACGACGGCGAGCGGGTATGTCTTTGCCAGACCTTGCGGCTGTGGCGCAGGTGAACCTGAAGGACCTGGCGGGTATTGAAAAAGGGGGGGTGGCCGGTGTAGAGCCCCGGGTGGTGTTTACGTTGGCGAAAGCCTTAAAGCTTCCGGTCCAGGGAATGATGGAACTGGCGGGACTTATGAAGCGGAGGGGAAGATCGCTTGGGGAAGCGGCGATGCGATTTGCAGCTAAGGCAAGCCATGCCGAAAAACTTACTGCGAATGAGAGGGAGGCGCTTGAAGAATTTGTTAAGGTATTGGCGGAGTGCAGTGACGGAGAGCGGCCCAAGTGAAGAACTGGTATCTGTCGGATGAGACGACCGAGAGTATCGACCGTCAGGTGGAAAAGGTACTCGCTGAGTTGGAGCGGGCGGAGCCGCCCTTGAATCTGACAGAGGTCCGAGAAGCACTGTGCCTTGATAAGAAGTTCTACTCGGCAGATGATCCGGGTGTACTGGGTGAGACGATTCACCGGCTGAAGGTGGCGGGCAAACAGATAATGAAGCGGCCGGGAATACTCGCGGACGCGATCAAAAAATGGAAGTTGAGCGCATTGTGGCTTCCGGATCGGAAGCGAATTCTAATAGACAGTGCAATGCCGAAGTTGAAGCAAAGGTGGGGCGAGGCGCACGAGATCGGCCATAGTATTATCCCATGGCACGAACCACTTATGCATGGCGACGCAGAGCGAACGCTGAGTGCCGCGTGTCGAGTGCAAATTGAAGGGGAGGCCAATTACGCAGCGGGACGACTTCTATTTATGCAGAGCCGTTTTGATGAGGAGGTTCGTAGCGAGCGGGGTTGTTTGGATAGCGTGCGTAGACTGTCCAAAGTGTATGGCAATACTATGACCAGCACTTTGTGGCGGACAGTTGAAGCACTGGCTGTGCCGGCATTCGGCATGGTGAGTATTCATCCGAGGGAGGAGGCGAAGGAAGGCCAGCGGAGAGTCAGATATTTTATGCGGTCACGGGCATTTGAAGAGAGATTTGGGGCGGTGAGTAGTCGGCAGATATTCGAGGCAGTTGGGGCATTCTGCTTTAGGAAGCGGGGTCCGATAGGAGAGGGGGAAGTGTGGCTCGAGGATGATGACGAAGTGGAACATGTCTTCTTTGCGGAGTGCTTCAATAACAACTACGACACGCTAACGCTGGGAATCCACAAGGGATTGCGCAAGACACGGGTAGTATTGCGGTGACGGAGTGGGCGGGGGTGCGGCTATCAGTAGGTCCAGTCTTCATGAGAGAGTGGGGCGCGGTTGAGTTGTTCTCGGTGCAGTTGCCACTGGGGCAGGAATTCGTCCATCAATTGCTTGAATCTGTCTGTGTGATGACGTTCGAGGAAATGGACCATTTCATGAACCACGATATATTCCAAACAGGACGCCGGTTTCTTGGCAAGTTCGAGATTGAGCCAAATACGCCCGGCATCCACGTTGCATGTACCCCAACGGGTCTTCATCTTCCTTATGCCCCAGTGGGCGACTTCTACCCCGACTAAAGGCTGCCATTTGGCAAGGAGGGCGGGGATTTGGCTACGGAGTTGTCGCCGATACCAGCGATGAAGCGTTGCCTCGCATTTCTCACGGGCGGTGCCGGGCGGCACGCGCAGTTCCAAAATGGTATTATTGCGGCGCTTGATGGTTGGCGGGCAGTCGTCTTCGATCACGTCGAGACGATAGCGTTGTCCCTGCACGTAGTGGGTTTCGCCCGTAACCATTTGGCGCCGTGATTGGCGGTCCTGTTGTTGAAAGCCCTTTCGTTGGCGCTGTATCCAGCCGAGACGGGAGATCACGGCCAAGCGGACGGCTTCGTCCTTGAGTTGCAGGGGGGCGGCTACGCGGACGCGGCCGTTGGGGGGATAGACACCCAGGTGGAGGTTCTTGATGTCCTTGCGGACGACCTCAACGTCTATACCGCGAACCTCGATATGGTGGCGCTTAGTACTCATGCTGGGCCTCTACGATCTTGTAGATGGCATCGACAAGCTGGGAATCGTCGCCGAGTACCGATTTAATGGCGGTACGCACCTCGCGTCTCTTTGGGCGGGTGCCGCGCCAATTGTCTTTCTTGACGGTGCGAATGGCCTCATCGACGCGGAGCGAGAGCGACTCATCGCGATTCAAATTGTCATACAGTGAACGGAGGGCGACGGTGTTGATGGTGGAGGGGTATTGCGCGTGGGTCTCGGGCCGGGCCACCTTCCTGGTCAGTTCGACGAGCCTTGCCAGATAGGCTTTGTAATCGGTTGCCTCTTTCTTGCGCAGCAGAATCAGGGCGTCGAGCAGTTCAGACATCTTCTCGTAATACTTGGGGTTAACAGGCATTTCATCGATTATCAGGCGACGGACGTTGTTCTCAATTGTCTCCGCCATGGCTTCGGGATTCTGGCGGATACCCGGCGGCAGTGAATCGACGGCGGCGGCGCCCTGCTCAACGATGAGTTCCACGAGCGACAGATCGTCGAACGCGGAAATCTTCTCGCTTTCTTCGGCACGGATGTAGGTGTCCAAAAGATGTCGCATGGCGGGCTCGTACATCTTGAGGTCAATGTAGTCGCCGCTGGCCAACTTGACCTCTTCTCGCACCTTTTCATAGTGGTCGACCTCGGCCTTGATCTCTGTGACAGCGGCCTCGGAATAGCCCGCTTCGGCCATGTCGTTGGCGAGGTTGGCATAAGCCCGCACAAGGGCGGCGGTCAGTTTGTATAGGGCCAGACGTGTCGGCTCGTTGTCTTTGAGGGCTTCGGCGTCTCCCGCATCGGCGGCGCAGAAGAATCTGAGGTAGGCCGCCGTATCACAGGGGGGTGCAACGGGTTCACAGAGTGCCTTGATTGACTCGCGGAGCTCCTCCAGACGTTCGCGGCCCTTGTCGAGACGGTCTTTGAGAAGACCGGCGACGTCCTCCTGATCGTAGCCGTCCAGGGCTTCGCCGGTATAATCCCGGATCGACTTGGCGAGCGATTTGAAGAGGTCCTTATAGTCGATGATGTAACCATATTCCTTGTCGTCGCCATCGAGACGGTTCACGCGGCAAATGGCCTGAAACAGGCCATGGTCCCGCATGTGCTTGTCGATGTAGAGATATGTTGCGGAAGGCGCGTCAAAGCCGGTTAGGAGTTTGTCTACAACAATGAGCAGTTTCATCTGGCCAGGCTGCTCGATAAAGCGTTTCTTGACGTCCTGTTCAAACTGCTCGACCTTGTACATGGCCTTTTCTTCAGGCTCATCAAAGTGGGCGGCGAGCATCTGGCGATAAGCGGCATACTGCAGAAGTTTTTCGGTGGTGCCTTCGCCACTTTCTTCGCCTTTGATTTTTGCGGGGGATGGGCGGTACGAAGTGATAATTGCACACTTGCCGGCCAAATCGGTCCGCTGAAACATTTCATAGAAGCGACACGCAGAATAAATGCTCCCGGAAACCAAGATGGCGGTGCCGTGGCCGCTTTTGAGCCGGTCGCGTGTCTCCATGTCAATGAGGATGTCTGCGACTATTTGCTCCAAACGGCCTCTAGAGCTCAGTACTCTCTGCAGCGTGCCCCATCGCTGCTTGAGTTGTGCTTTGGCAAGGTCGGTCAATCCGCTCGTCTTGAGTTCAAACCACTGATCGATCCTGTCCTGGGATGTGATGGTCTGGTCGATGTCCCTGGCCTCATAGCGCAAGTCCAGAACGACACGGTCCTTGACGGCCTCATCGTACTTATATGTGTGGATGTAGGGACCGAAGATTTCAATGCTCTTCTGCTTGTCGGTTTTGAGGAGCGGGGTACCGGTGAAGCCGATGAACATGGCGCCGGGCAGCAGGGCCTTCATCGCCTTGTGGAGCTTGCCCGACTGGGTGCGGTGACATTCGTCGACAAAGACAAACAACTCGCCTTTGGCGTAGAAGCCGCCGGGCAGGTTGCTCTGGATGTCCTGAACATAGGTCTCGACATCGGCGTCACTGAGTTCGTCGCCGCGGCCGAATTTATGGATCAGCGAGCAGATCAGCCACTCCTCGGCGGCATTGAGGACCTGCACGAGGTCGGCGCCAGAGGATGTTCGGTAGATGTTCTCGCTGACACCGTTAAAAACCTTCTCGATTTGCTCGTCCAGCTCCGTGCGGTCGGTAATGAGAAGAACGCGGGCGTTGGTCACGTTCGCGCGTATCCATTTGGCAAGCCAGACCATTGTGAGGCTTTTGCCGCTGCCCTGTGTGTGCCAGATAATGCCGCCCTCGCGGCGTCTTACCCGCTCTTGGGCGGCGTGGACGCCAAAGTACTGATTATGGCGGCAGATCTTCTTGGTGCCGGCGTCGAATACGATGAAGTCGTGGACAAGCTCGAGCAGTCGGTCCTTGCGGCAGATCTGACTCAATTCGCGGAGCAAGGGATTGTCGCCGGCGGCGGGGTGGGCGTCGGTTTCTTTCCAGCGGAGGTAGTATTTCTCCGGCGTCTCGATCACGCCATAGCGGAGGCCCTCCGTTTCATTGCCGGCCATGATCAACTGAACGGTGGAAAAGAACGGGCGAATAAACTCCTTCTTCTGACTGTCCCAATTCTGGCGGATGCCCTGAGCGACGGAGACAATAGAGCGTTTCAACTCCAGCACACCAAGGGCGATGCCGTTGACGTAGAGAACGATGTCGGGCCGCTTGGTGTGTTCGCCGGTGATGGTGACTTCCTCCGCGATGGCAAAGTCGTTGTTCTCTACATTATTCCAGTCGATCAGCCAGACGGTTGTGTACTGCGCGCCAACGTCGGGCTTGGTCTTGACGCCATAGCGAAGCAGACTGTAGAAGGCGCGGTTGGCATCGTAGAGCAGTCTGCCGCCACTAACGTCAGTGGCCTTGCGCAATTCATGAATGGCTTTGGCGACAGTCGTGGGACTATAATTGCGAGGGGCACGGGTCAGCCAGCCTGTAAGATGTTCTTCTTCGACATTGCTGTTGTGCTCGCGGTCCTTCCAGTAGCCAAGGTACGCGTAGCCCAGGCTATTGAGAAAGAACTCGGCAACGCGTTTTTGCGTCTTAGCCTCTCTTTCGCCGACGGTACTCATGATGGTGTTCTCCTCTCCGCGGTAGGTTCTTTGGGCTTGATGAGCCGAATGCGGCCTGTGAGAAGGTGCTGCATCATGCCCTGTTTGATGGCCTCGGCTTTCTGTTGTTGGCGCTGCAAAGCGGCAATTTCGGAATCCATATTGCAAAGGACTCCGGCAATAGCTTGCTGCTCAGGGTATTCAGGGACGGCGAGTTCAATGAGTTGATATTCAGAAATGTAATAGCGTTTGTGGTCACCGATGGAAAAGGGCAGGAGTTGCATGCGTTCGGACAGAAAACGGAGATCAATCTGAGCGTGTTTGGGTCTAAGCAACTTAATGGCGGAGGATTTGACTTTAAAAGGGAAATCTACTGCCGTTTCCAGTAATACCGTTTCGCGTTTTTTGAAGAATTCATAAGTTCT
>ERZ795052.707-NODE-707-length-49472-cov-9.087804_pt1 | contig 49472 bp, 57 predicted proteins | sample MGYA00375136_ERZ795052 | MGnify/ENA primary metagenome ERZ795052 (study PRJEB30181, sample SAMN05720156) | activated sludge metagenome | isolation source: Anaerobic digester | place: Japan | collected 2015-05-26 ... | reverse complement strand
TCGCGCACCCCATGCCCTCTACGACTGAAAAATGACTTTGGGCAACAGCCCGTTTGTTCTTGACATAGTAGAGGAACCGGGCGTGGTCCCTGAAAGAGAGGCTCTACCGATAGGGAGGGATTAAGAAGCCGGAAGGGGGAAAAAAGGGACAGGCTACTTTTTTCATTCATCAAGAATATCGTGCTACATATAAAAATGCCAAGCACTATAATGCCGATGTTTGATAGTTCATCCTGACCCCGTTGATTGGGTCGTGACGCAGAACCAAGAAGATAGAGAAAAATGATCCAGACAGGCGCGAGTAGTGTACTCACGGCATATGAAATATGGAGCTCACGTGAGAAAGAGGGGCATGGCTGGGGCTTGGCATGGTATCTGGCAAACGAGATCTGTCAGCGCTTCTACAGTTCACACGGCATAGTTCCCCACGTCATAGAACACGAAGGACTCGGTTATTATGGGATCCAACTCGATCTCGTTTCGTGCCAAATAAACGGCAAGAATAACCCGACGATTGGTAGGCTGACCGCAGCTGGCGACGTTGAAAACTGGATAACCGGGGGGCCTGGTGACCACGGTCTCGAGCTGGTTGAGAGAGCAAAGAGAGGCGAGCCAGTGGCGCCCATGGTTGAAGAGGCGATTCAACACCTGAGATTAGCCGCTTACCCATTGAAATCCCATTTGAGTTGTCGCCACAAGAGGTGGGGCGCATCATATACTCTTATCTTTCACATCGCTTCCCTTCTCGCTTTGCGTAACGACGAGTTCATTGAAATCTGGAATCACCCGTACCATACGGATCGCGTAGCAAAGGAATTAGACACCAAAAGTGGCCAAAAAGAACATATGGGATATTTTATTTTTTTGCATAATAAGACCGACCGGCAAGTGATCCTGGCTGGAGATGGGCGGCTTCTGATGCCTCAACAGGGGGATTCCTACTGGGAGCGGTATATGAGGGGTGAATCCGTCATACATCTAACCAAATCAATTGAAGGATTGTTGGGTTTACCATAGAGTGAATGGACTGCACCCCCTGAGTTGGGGAAGGGAAAAGGGGACAGTCCCCTTTTCCTCCACGGCGTATCTGCGGGCCCACCAGAAAAAACTGCTTGACGAACCCGCTTTGAAATGTACACTGTACATATGAGTGGGATCCTCTTCGAGTGGGACGAGTCCAAAAATCGCGACAACAAGCGCAAGCACGGCGTGTCATTCGAAGAGGCGCAAACCGTCTTCCTGGACGAGAATGCCATCCGGTTCTTCGACCCGGACCATTCGACCGACGAGGATCGATTCCTGATGCTTGGGATCAGCATCAGATTGCGGGTGCTGGTCGTATGCCACTGCTTTCGGGTCGATGACTCCGTCATCCGGATCATCTCGGCACGCAAGGCAAACAGGAAGGAAGCCGCAACCTACCGGGACTACTGGGGATAAACGATGAGAAAGCACTACGATTTCGACAAGATGAAGGGCGAGAAGAACCCGTACGTCAAGCAGCTGAAGCAGCCGATCACGATACGCTTGGACACGTCGACCGTGGCTTATTTCAAGAATCTTTCCGAGGAGTTGGGAATGCCTTACCAGAACCTCATCAATCTGTACCTCAGGGACTGCGCGCTGAACCAGCGGAAACTCAAGCTGAAATGGGCCACATGATCGGACGCGAAGGGAAAAGGGGCCTGTCCCCTTTTCCTCCACGGAACCTAAAAGTGTACCAGTTATGTCAAAGTAAAAGTGTACCACCCCCTCCTTCGCGGTAGAGTTCTTTAGGGTGGTGTGGTAGAGACGGCATCACCTCCTTGTCTGGGGTAGAGCGGTTTGCTGAACGTATGCTCTTTGAGACGATAGCTGTGGCCTCTGATGTTGATGACCCGGCAGTGATGCAGGAGCCGGTCGAGGATGGCCGAGGCGATGACGGCATCGCCGAAGAGTTCCTGCCAGTCGCCGAAGCTTTTGTTCGAGGTGATGATCGTCGAGCTCTTCTCGTAGCGGTACGAGATGAACTGGAAGAACAGATAGGCTTCGCGGCTGTCGACGGGCAGGTAGCCGGCCTCATCGACGATGACCAGGCTGGCGCTCAGGTAGGCCTTGCCCTTGCTCTGGCTCTCCTTGAGCTTGCCGATGAGGCTGTGCATCGTGGTGAAGCAGACCCTGAAGCCGTGGCTGCAGGCCTTGATCGCCAGCGCGATGGCCAGATGGGTCTTTCCGACCCCGGGCGGGCCCAGGAAGATGACGTTTTCGCGCCTGGCCAGGAAGGTCAGGTCGAAGAGCTCCATGACGGCCTTCTTGTCCAGGTGGGGGTGGAAGGCGAAGTCGTACTCCTCGATGGTCTTGGCGAAGGGCAGCCCGGCGATCTTGAGGGCCGTCTGGATGCGCCGCTTCTCCTTGGCGGCCACCTCTTCCTCCAGCAGCCGGTCCAGGAAGCCCAGATAGGAGCTTTTGCCTTCCTCGGCGTGAGTGACGACCGTATCAAGCACCTCGGCGGCCCGGATGAGCTTGAGGCGCTTGAGATTGTCCTGGAGGCGTTCACAGGTCAGCTGTTCCATGCGACACCTCCCTGGGCGTATTTTTCATATTCGGCCAGCGGGCGGTGACGGACGTCGAGCCAGAGGCTGCCGATGGTGAGCCCGCGGGTGGCTTTCCCTTTGGATCTTCCGTACTTGCGGCGCAGCTGTTCTTTGTCGGCCCGTACGATTGAGGGTCAGGTCTTGCCTTTTGCCTTACAACCCTTTTTCAAGCTGCCGTACGCAACCAAATACGCTTGATATCACCCTTCCTCGATGAGTCGAAGGGCCATGGGATCATCGGCGAGAGGGGATTCGTGGATGCCGTCAGAGATAGATACCTGTCTCCTTCGGGAACCGGCCGGGAGCTGCCGGCGGCTCAGAAGCTAAGCAGGTTAGTTGAGCCGGGACGGATTATTGAGGTCGTCTGTGCGGAACTCAAAGTCAGGCGAGGCGGACTATTGAGAAAGAGGTACCGAGGTGCCGGGCGTGGTCTCCTGATGGAGATGCTCTACCGATACGGGAGACTGAAGCAGCCGCAGATCGGGGCCATGCCGGGAATCGATTACAGCATCGTGAGTATTGGTCGGAGACGGTTTTTTGCGATGAAGGAGGCCGATCCCGAACTCAAGGCTCTGTTTACGGAGGTGCAGGACCGATAAATTCAAGGATAAAGATTTGAGCCTACGACCTTTCGCTTCCTGCTGAAGCGCCCTGATATCATCCGTGGATTTTTCCATACTCCGTCCACTCTATACGCTTCATAGCGTCCGTTCTATTAGGGACTGGCTAGTAATTGACGTGACCACCTGGTGGTGAAAGGCAAGAGGCGCAAAGAGTTCAGACAAGAAGACCGCAAGGCCGTTAAAAGGCGGGATCGAAACGGATCCTGCTTTTTTTGAGATCATCATGAGGGGAGGAAAAAGGAAAGAAAATCCGGTAAGGCCCGGGAGCACAGACCCTAAGGTTTTTAGAGGGATAAAATACGCCTGCTCCGGATGGATAATTCCAGGTGGAATTGTAGGATAAAAAGCAAGACCTATCCGTATCACCTCATCTGCGTTTCCCCTCCTTGTCGTGGATGAGGTGATATCTTTACAAGCCTGTTTCTATCCTTTCGGAGGTTCAGAGCTGTGGCAAAGGGTACGGTGAGGTGGTTCAATCGGACGATCGGGGCCGGGTTTATCCGGACCGACGACGGGGAGAACGTGCTGTTTCTCAAAAATGTCATCAGGGAATCGGACCCGAATCTGATTCGAGCCGGGGCAAGGGTGTGCGTAGAAGCCCTGGCGGGTCGGGACGGGCTTACGGCAACCAACGTGTGCGCCATCGAACATGACAGGACGGAGTGAAGGGCCGGTTGATGCAGCGAAAACAGTCCCCGAAACTGATTGCGTTCTACAATGATCTGCTCGCGGCGGAAAGGGCCGGAGTGCAGGTTCTGAGCGGACTGATCCCCGGTATCGAGGACGGAAACCTGAAGGTCCTTCTGGAAAAATTTCTGAGGGACGAAGGGATGAACTGCCAGATATTTTCCACGCTCATCAGGAATTCAGGTGAGGAACCGGGGAGAAGAACGGGGGACTTCGTTCAGAAAGTGAAGGCACTGGAAAAACTGGAAGACAAGCTTCGTCTCCTTGTCAAGGGCCAGGAATGGGTTGCCAGGCAGATCCGGAAAAATCGTGCTTTGCTGGACTACGGTTCCGACCCGGTGTTCATGGAAGCCATGAAAATTCAGCACGAGGAAAACGTGGACGACTTAAAGCGCATCCTCGATTTACCTGACGGCATTGGCCCTGTCCGTTGAGGGGGAATTCGCCATCAAACATCTGTAACGGCTCGGCGTGGAATGGCATGAATCAGTCCCCCCCGTCCGGTGAAGACGACGGGGTGACTGTCGAAGAAGGCAGAGTCAGAGGAACTCTGCCTTCATATGGATTTCAATCACCTCACCGAGTGCAGCCCGACCATGTTGCCTTCCGTGTCCCGGAAGAGGGCGAAGTACCCGTAATCGTCGGTGATCTTCGTCTTGGACACCGTCACCTGCCCGCCGGCGGGCTCCACGCGGTGAAGGACCTCGTTTAAATCCTCTCCCGCGTTTAAATAAACGACCGTCCCCCGGTCACAGGGTTCATAACCCTCGCCCTGAATCAGCGTGCCGCTGTTGGCATGGCCCGCCATGGGGAAGAAGGCCATGGCGAATTCGCCCACCTTCTGGACGGGCAGGTCGTAGCCGAGAACATTGCCGTAGAAATTTCTTGCCCGCTCCATGTCCTTCACCGGTATCTCGAACCAGACAGCCATATTCCTCATGATCATACCCCAAAATATTTATTTTACTTATTCGTCGGATTTTATATCATGGGCCGCCCCGCGACAACGTCTATTCAGCCCGGGGTTGAGATGATCGATCCGGAAGAACTTCACTCGAGCAGGAGGAGAGCGATGAAAACGCTTTATTTCGATGACTTCAAGGTGGGCGACCGTTTCGAGTCCCCCGGTATCACCGTGACGGACGGGCAGATTATCGACTTCGCCATGCAATTCGATCCGCAGGTCTTTCACCTCGACGTGGAGGCCGCGAAAAAGACCATTTACGGCGGTCTCATCGCAAGCGGCATTCACACCATCGCGCTCACCTTCCGACTCTTCCTGATGACAGGAGCGATTCACCCCGGCAACAGCCTCGGTTCCCCCGGCTTCGATGAACTTCGCTGGCACCTCCCCGTTAGGCCCGGAGACACGCTTCGGGCTGTCGGCGAAGTTCTGGAGCTCCGGCCCTCCCGGTCGCAGTCCGACCGGGGAATCGTCCGTCTCCGCTATTCCGCCTTCAACCAGAAAAACGATCTGGTTTTCAGCGTTATCGGGAACCAGATCGTCCGGCGCCGTTCCTGATCCCCTATTCGTAACCGAGTTCGATCAGTTTTTCCTCGTCGATCCCGAGGAAGTGCGCCACCTCATGCACGACGGTGATCTCGATCTGTTCCTCGAGTTCCTCGAGGGTGTCGCACATCTCTTCGAGGGGTTCCTGGAAGATGAAGATGGTGTCGGGGTAAAGGGGAGGGTTGACGGTGGACCGGTCGAGCAGGGAAGCTCCCTGGTACACGCCAAGAAGGGGCTCATCGGGCGGGAGACCCATGGCCTCGAGAAGGTCCGGCGGGGGGTTCTGCTGGACGGAGATGAGGATGTTGTCGAGGTGCCGGCGGATTTCGCGCGGGATGCGCCCGATGGCCCTCTGAACCGCCCTGTCGAAGTCTTTCCCGTTGAGTTTCATCCTGATCCGCCCTCCTCGCGTGTTTTGGAAGAATGAAAAGTCCGCTGTATCACCTGCCCGGGCAATGCGCCGATCTCTACTCCCCCGGTTGGATGGGTCCGGAGAGATCATGATTCGGGCCGGTCGGTTTTCTTGACCGCCGTTACGTCCGGAAAGGCCTTCAGGATCTCCCGAACGGCGGTGACGGAGAGGCTGTTGCCCGCAAGCTGCCACTTCTTCCTGAGAGACACGCCACCGGGGAAACGATATCCTTCCGGGAAACCAAGAAGCCTGAGAATCTCCTCCGGCGAAAAACGCCTGACACCCCCTTTCACATGGAGGTAGGAGCCCGAGTGCATGATCGAGCGTCCGTAGCCCGAGGTGAAGCAGGTCGTATAGGCCGAAGGGTCCGAAGCATCCAGTATGCGAAGGCCGGGGCCGAACTTCTCGAGCACCTCGCTGGAAACCGTGAGGTCTTCCGGTGTTTTCTCCTGATACGCAGTGTCGAGGTAACGGGAAAGCGGCCGCATTTCCCCGGTGATGGAATGGCGGTAAGGTGCGAGACGCCTGCGCGAGGCCGCGAGGTAGTAACGAGGACGGCGCATGGGGACGCCGAGATCCATCGGGCAGAGAAAGGTTTCCTGAAAGCCGTATCCCCTGCCGTCGAGTATTTCAACGAGCCGCCGGCGCGCCTCCGATTCCCCGAAGCCCGCCACGTTTTCCAGGGCCAGGTGGGAGGGGAGGGCCCCCTCCGGCATTGCCTCGACGATTCCCATGAGGCGGATGAAACTGATCGCCCTCGCATCGTTCAGGTCCCTCCGGACGCCGCGGACGGTGTAGGGCTGGCAGGGCGGGGACATCCACCAGAAAGCCGCTCCGAAGGGCTCGAGCTCGCGAGAGGTGACAGTCTCGAGATTGACCTGTCGCACGGCCTCTCCCGGGAAGTTGTTCCGGTAGGCGGAAAGTGCCGAGGGGCTCTGGTCGAGGGCTCCCGTCACCCGGAGGTTCGTCCCCGCAGCGGCGGCCGTGAAACCGCCGATACCGCAATAGAGCTCCAGTGCCCTGATGGTCATGTTCTCTTTCCGGTCGAAGAATTCACCGCGTCACCTGCACGGCCGGAGCGCGTAACAGCCGTCTGCCTGAAATAGACGCCCCGCTCAGAGAAGCGGCGTCCTCTGGGTGTCGATCCGGGTGAGCCCCGCCTCGCGGGCCCACCGAAGCGCCTCCTCGTATTCCACCCGCGTGATCCCGCGGGAGATCTCCTCGTATTCGAATGCTTTGTAGGTCGGAGTGTACTGGGACATGATGTTGACGTAGGTGTCCTTCGGGAGGTTTGCGGCGATCCACCCGATGACGTCCTTCGTTCCGCCCACACGGTTCGGCATGACGAGATGCCGGATGATCAGACCCCGGTACAGGAGACCGTCGGCCGCGGGGCGAGCCACGCCGACCTGCCGATGCATTTCCAGGATGGCCGCCTTCACGCCTTCAGGATAGGCCGCGGCGCCCGAGGAGTATTTGGAGGCCATGGAGCCGTCCGAATATTTGAAATCAGGCATGAAGATGTCGACAACGCCGTCCAGTGCCCGCAGGACGTCCATCCGCTCCCAGCCGCAGGTATTGTAGACGAGGGGCAGGCGGAGCCCCATGGCTGCGGCCCGGTCAAGACCGAGAAGGATGTGGGGCGAATAATGGGTGGGTGTGACGATGTTGATGTTGTGACAGCCGCGCTCCTGGAGGGCGATCATCATCCGGGCAAAGGCGTCGAGGCCCGTTGCACGGCCCCGACCGCCCTGGCTCACCTCCCAGTTGATGCAGAAGACACATCGCAGGGAGCAGTTCGTGAAGAAGATCGTCCCCGAGCCGCCCGACCCCACGAGGCAATTCTCCTCGCCGTAGTGGGGGTGATGGGAAGACACTTCGAGTTCGGAGGTCGACTGGCAGAACCCCTTCTGCCCCTCGATGCGGTTTGCGCCGCACTCCCTCGGGCACAGGTTGCACCGTTTCATGCGCGCCCAGAGTTCCTCGCCGCGCTTCCTGAGTTCCCCTGTCCTCCGGAGTTTCAGATAGGCCGGCTCGAAGTCGGCACGGACGGCTGCCCTGACGGACCCCGGGGCGGCTTTCGGTTTTTCTTCCCTGCACCCTGCGCACAGGCCCATGAAAGATGGCCCGCACCCCGCCGCGGCCAGGTAGAGGAAGGTTTTCAGAAAATGTCTTCTCGATTTTTCTCCGGTCAGCATAATTCACTCTGGATGAATCCGGGGTTGTAAGTCAAGAGCAGAATTTCCTGTTTTCTTCATTCCGCCCGTGCCGGATTTCGTCTCCCGACCTGGAGGGATACAACGGCGGCGATGACGATCAACGCGCCGCTGATCTGGAGGAGCTCCAGGGACTCGCCCAGGAAGCAATAGGAAATCAGCCCGGCCGTAATCGGCTCCAGAGTCGCAGTGATGCTGGCCCGGGTGGGCCCGATGAAGCTGATGCCCGTGGTGTAGAACCAGAAGGCGAAGACCGTCCCGAAGATGCTGATGAAAATCACCCACCACCACTCCCAGGCACTGCCGGGCTGTGAGAATGCCTCGAGGGGCGGGTGGAATACGTTCCAGATGAAGGCGGCGCCGAGGAAGGAAAAGAACACGACCGCCCACGGGGTGTACCTGCGCAGGGCGTAACTGCTGCTCACGGAGTACCAGGCGAAGCACAGGGCCGATGCAAGGCCGCCCGCGATGCCTTCCCGGTTCATATGAAGGAGATCCAGCTTATAGGCGCCGACAAGGAGATAACAGCCGATCAGGGCTCCCGACAGGGCTAACGCAATCACGACCGTCAGGCGCTCCCGGGTGAAGATCAGCGCGAAGAGGGCGACGAACACGGGCGCCTGGTACTGAAGCAGAATCGCCGCGGCGACCTGGATTTTGCTGATGGCAAAGTAATAGGTGAATTGCGTCGCGGCAATGGAGACACCGAGGAGCGCGATCTTCCAGATGTCTCCCGTTGCGACCCGGAGCGCTGCGGGTTGCCGGCTTCCGAGCCACAGGGCGAGAACGAAGCTGCCGATGGTGGTCCTCAGCTGGACCAGCTGTGCCGGGGACATGCCGTTCAGGAAAAGAAACTTCGCCGCCGATCCGGCGGAGGCCCAGAGCACTGCCGCCAGGACGACGCAGATGAAACCCCGATGGACATTGCCTGCCCCTGATGATTTCATGGATGGCTGAAGCTGTTCCTGTGGCAGTGATCAGTAGAAGACGGTCCGGGTCCTGTGGCGCGGGGCGATGTTTTTGAAATAGGGGTCCTGTCCGCGGTTCCACAGCAGATAATCCAGGAACATCGCCGTCGCGTTCTCCCCTTTGTCTCTGAGGGCCTGGACCATGCGCTCCACGGCATGGACGGCACAGGCCCTGATTTCGATTTCCTCCGGCGAATGGGCGGGGATCAACTCCTCACGGTCGATCCTCGAGGCGAGCTCGGGGTCGTAGGCAAGGATCCCGTCGATCCGCAGCACGTGAGGCACGAGATTGTCGGCGAACATGGTGAGCCGGTCCAGGTCACCGAAACGGCCCCAGCCGTCACCGCCGAAGGCGAGAGAGAGGTCGGCCGCCGTGATCTGCGCCCGTTTGAAGAAGGGGACCCGGAGGGGTCCGTAATGACCGACGTCGTTGAAAAAAGGCATTTCACTCAGGATGCCGACGAGCCGTTCGGCCGAGTCGCCGGCGGCCTCGATCAGGTCGACGAACCGGCCGTCGAAGTCCCTGAGGACGAAGGCGCCCAGGTCATTGAGTGCCCTTGCGAAAAGGGACATGAGCTCTCCGGCAGGTCCCCGTGACGCCTCCTGACCGAAGATCGACGCGCAGTCTTCGGGGCGGAGCCTCGTCAACGCCTCCGCCGCGAGGGGGCCGTGCTCCCGGTAATGATCGTTCAGTGAAGAGGCTACGGTGAAGTAACCGGACATGCCGGGACGCTTCCGGAGGTGAGGGAAATAGCCGGAGCCGAAATTGACGGCGTTGAGGGTGAGGAGATATGAAACCGTGTCCTCGCCGCGGCCCAGATAGTGACAGGCGGGGTCAAGGGCTGGAGGAGCGCCGTGTGCCTTCTTCAGCGAGTCGGCGTAGGATGCAATGCGCTCTTCATGGATCCTCACGAAGGTCGCGCTCCTCGCAACGGCCTTGCAGGCGATCCGGATCTCGTCGAGTGAAGGGGGGTTCATCTGGCGCCTCCTGTCATGACAAGGGAATACCGCAGATAGGCCGATCATTCAAGGGCCAATCGGGCGGAAAGAGCCGGGATGGACGTGCGCGACGATGCCGGAAGTGTTCATCCTGTGTAACCTTCCCCTTTCGTCATATGGAGCGGCCAGAGCTGCGAAACACCGCCTCCGGGGGAACCATTTCCCGCCACAGAGTATCTATGACGGCAGAGAGATACAAAACGGCCCTGTACGACGAGGATCATGACATTGTTCTTTCCTGCCGGAAAAGGGATGACGAGGCCTGCGAAATCGCCCAGGAGGCCTTTCTCGCGGTCTTCCCGGTCATCGGTAAATTCAGGGGGGACGCGAAATTCTCCACCTGGCTCTACGGGATCGCGGTGAACGTATCGAGGACGACATTGAAGCAGAAGGCGCAGCACCGGCAGAGAACGGTTTCGATCGATAATCCCGCCGACGGTCCGGCTGGACCTCGCGGAACAGTCGGGCGGCAATTGGGACTACATCCTCCGGTACCGGCTGGGCGGCGACAGGGTCCAGCCGGGGCTCCTGCTCTTCGAGAGCGACGAGGAAAAGTTCTTCCACCCCATGATGGAGCCTCGAAACGAGTGAAGGCGGAGAACATCCCCGACCGCGAATATATCTTCGTCGTGGACGTTTCGGGCTCGACGCGGGGCTTCCCGCTTGAAATCTCGAATAAATTCCTGCAAGACCTCGTCCGCAACAACCTGCCGAACGCAACATGTTCACCTTCGGGATCGGCTCCTCCGTCAACCGCCACATCATCGAGGGGATGGCCCCTGTCGGCATGGGCGAGTCCTTTGTCATCACGAAGCCCGACGAAGCCTCGCGCAGGCGAGGCGATTCCGGAAGATGATCCGGTCGCCGAGGTTCACCCGGATCCCGATTGACTTCGACGGATTCAAGGTCTGCGACGTTGAGCCGCTGAGTATCCCCGACGTGCAGGCCGCACGGCCCGTGATCGTCTTCCGGAAGTGGTGGAGTGACGCCCGGAGCAGGATGATCCTGAGCGGAGTCTCGGGCAACGGCAGCCAGAAAGTCATCGAGGTGAACGCGGTGAAACCGTCGAAGGAAAACGCCCCCTCGGGTATCTCTGGGCGCGCCACCGCATCGCAATCCTCCCGGACTGCATCAGGCTCCGCCCCGATGACAGACGTGTCGGGGAACTGACGGACCCGGGCCTTCCGTACAGCCTCCTTACGGTCTACACCTCCTTTGTGGCCGTCGACAGGGAAGCGCGGAATACCGGCGAAAGGCCGATGACGATCAGGCAGCCCCTTCCTCCGCCCCAGGGGGTTTCGGATTGCGCCGTGGGCGGCGCTATGGTCTGCAAGATGTCCCCACCTCTCCGTGTCGGTTGCCGGGGATCAGGCCGACGGGGATGCCTCCGGATTAAAGGAGAGCAAAAAGACTGTCCGGAGCATCCAAGAGTTGAACGCCGCCGGCGGTCTCATGAAGGAAGCCGCTCCAAAGGTGATCGAGAAGCAACGGATGTGGATCGAGGAGTGTTACTCCGGCAGGGGCGTAAAAGCCGTGAAAAACACTCTCCAGGACAAAAAAGCCCTCTTCTGCATCACAGGCAAAATGAAGAAGTGGCTTTTCCCGGCCCCCTTCAACGAAAAAGAAGCCGGTGTAACCATGACCATCTTCTTCAGGACATAGAAAGTTTGAAAAGAAATAATGGAGGCCGGTTTTTGTTCCGGAACGGGCCTCCCGTTTCTTGGCAGGCGGTTTGCTCCACCCGCTGTGACCGCGATCTCGGACGTCTTCATTTAACTATTTGGATTTATTCATGATATACTTCTTAAGAATTCTGGGTCTCCTGCCGAAATAAAGATAGGAAGAATGACCTTGCCCAGGATGGGGTGATATGTTTTCGATAGGCCCGGCGGCATCGGCGGAGGCCCTCTTTGCCGCCACCATACCCAGCACGGATTCTCTGCAGGCGTTCTCGGACAGCGCCCTCTCCAGAGGTGCCACGCTGTACCGGAGCGGAAAGTACGCCGCGGCCGCCAGGGAATTCAGGATCTCCATCTCTCTCACCCCCAATTCCTCAAACGCCCCCGATGCCGTGAAGTACCTGGCAAGCTCCTATGTCAAGCTCGGAAATGTGGAGCAGGCCGTAGACGAGTACAGAGCCTATCTGAAGTTGAACCCCTCATCGAGTGCGACCCTCGTCAACCTCGGCAATCTCCTTTACGCCGAGGATCGCTACGACGAAGCCGTCGTCGAGTATGAAAAAGCGGTCAAGCTCGACCCCGGCGTGAGCAACCGTTTCTCCCTGGGGCAGGCCTATCTCCAGGCGGGGGAGTACGAGAAGGCGAGAAGGTTATTTCTGAAAATGCAGACCGATCATCCACAGGAGGCGGCGGGTTACCTCGGCCTGGGGCAGGCCTACGGCAAAATGGGGCGCTACGAGAAGGCCGTCGAGCAGTTTGAAAGGGCCATCCGTCTGAAGCCCCGGTCCTACGACGCCTATGCCGAGCTGGGTTATGTCTACGCGGACATGGGGAAAATAGACAAGGCGATGGATCTCGTGGGAATCCTGGATGAGAAGGCGCCCGCCCTCGGTGAGGTCCTGAGCCGGTACGTCTACAAGGTTGATCCCCCGAAGATCGAGTTTGTCTATTCCGGAAAGATGTTCCCGTTTTACCTGTCGATGAACACGCCTGTGTCCTTTCTGGACACCTCTCTTACGAGCGCCGGCGCCTACAAGATCTTCAGCATGAAATTCCAGTTCGACAAGGCCCTGGACAGGCAGTCCGCGGAGAACCCCGCCAACTGGGAGATCTCGAGGGCTCACGGCGTCGCACCCGCTCTCTACAATTTCGGTCTGGGAATTCCCTCGACGGAAACCCAGATCCCCTTCATCCCCGACTACGTCGTCTACGACGCGAAGAACCTGACGGCGACGATTTTTTTCAGGGTCTACCAGAACGAAACGGCGAACGCGACCATTGATCCCTCCCATATCGAGTTCCGTTACAAGGGCAAGGACAGTTACGGTCTTTCCATGGACCCCGCCAGGGACCAGTTCACAGGCTTCTCCGGCGTCTTCTGATCTCCGCCATCACGCCATTCCGCCGCCGGCAGCGAATGACTCTTCGGGTCATTCTCACTTTTTTTCTACTTGAAGTGTTTCGAGAGTGGTATAAGCGATTTATTCACCTGTTTTTCAGGGAGGTTTTTTCGTGAATCCCGATGACCGGTCCAAAGTCCTGGCGACGGCGCAGGGCAGAGGAGGGGAACTCATTCTCCTCGAAAGGCACACATCCGCCGGGGTGCACCGCGAGATCCGGATCGACGGCCGCTTCGCCATGTCCACCTCCGATGAATACACGTCACGGCTCCTCGCCAGGGCGTCGCTGGGGCGGCTGGAGCGGGGAAAGGGCATCCGGGTACTGGTGGGGGGGCTGGGGTTAGGGCTGACACTGAGGGAGGTGCTCGAGGACCGCCGGGTGGAGACGGTGACCGTTGCTGAAATCGAAGAGGCGATCATCCGCTGGAACAGGACCGTGCTTCGCGAATGCAGCAGAGGGGCCCTCTTCGACCCCCGGGTCCGTGTCTTTCACGGTGATGTCCGTCGTCTCTTCGGGGGGGCGGAGGACGTTTTCGATGCGATCCTGATGGACGTCGACAACGGCCCGTCGTTCCTGCTTCACGAAGCCAATGTGTCGCTCTATTCGGACGAGGGGATCTGTGCCATGCGGGAGTGCCTCTCCCCGGGAGGGATCCTCGCCGTCTGGGCCGGGCAACCCGAACCGGACCTGGAGCGGACGCTCGGAAGATACTTCGGCGATATCCGGACAGAGTTTGTCGACGACAGAGGCGCGGCGGATCACATACCGCCCACGGTTATTTACACGGCAAGGATGAGGAAATAACCTTCTTTCCCGCCGTCCCGTACGGCATTGCTCGTTTCGTTGCCGGCCCGGTATGCCCCGGGCCCGCCTCGGGGTCTCTGATCATCGCTCGTCATCGATTCTGCCCTTGAGTGCCCGTGAGGATGGTGTTGCGGGAAGAGGCGCCGGCACCGTCAGGCCGGTCGTATCGGATGAGGGGCTCACGCCACAATAATCCGCCTTGCTGTAATAGGGGTAATCGGCGCTGCAGGGGTCGTAGGATGCGCGTGCCCACTGCTCCCCCTGGTAGACCTCGTTGAAAAAGAATGTCTTTGCGGGGTACATGTCCGGGACGTGTCCGTAATAGGGATGGAGCTGGCGGGAAGCTTCCGACTTCGACATGTTCAGATGGTCGAAGACAAAGATGGCGGCAGCCTCCCCCGTCCGGTCGGCGCCGGCCCTGCAATGGATCAGGATGGGTTTCGGCAGGTCCCTGTAGGCGTCGAGGAGCTTCACCAGATCGTCCCTGTGGGGCAGGCTTCCCGCCGACATCGAGATGTCAGCGCGTTTGAGACCGTACTGTTCCGATACGATGAGCTCATTGTCGTACCAGTTCTGGCCCGATCCGGCGCCGCGCAGGTTGATGACGCTCTTGATGCCGTATTTTTTGACGATCATCTCCAGATCGCCGCCCGTCGGCTGGGCCGACCGGTACAGCACGTCTTTCTCCACAGTGTGCAAATTGAGAGGGTCGTGAGTGTACAGGATCTGCTTGATGGTCTGGCATCCGCTGAGAAGAGCCGATAGTCCGACCAGCACCAGTATTCTCATTTTGAAGTATCCTGCAATCCCTCTGTAACGGGGATCGTTGTTCATGGTCCGTCCTCCCTAATGGAAGCATTCACGGCGCGCTGAAGACACCGGCCATGTATGTCGAGCGCGAATCAACGAGCGGGCAGAGATGACAAGTAAAAGGTCTTTTCGACAGCGACCTTTAAAAAACGTCTCTTTCTTTATGACGATCTGTAGATCTTTTCCCCGATCGCCTCGGAGGTGCTCATCACCCTGGCGTAGACCATTCCGAGGGCGGCGAGAAACGCCCCGTGCACGTGATTAGCGGGGATGGTGCTATCTTTGAATTTGAGCGGCATCGTTGCACAGGCGTCATGGAGGACCACGCAGGGGAACCCGTAATCGAAGGCCGCCCGCACGGTCGCGTCGACGCACATGCTCGTCATCATGCCGCAGATGATGAGCCTGCCGATCTGTTCCTTCTCCAGGTGATCGAGAAGCCCTGTCTCCCGGAAGCTGTTGGGGTAATGTTTCCGGATGACGGTTTCCCCGGGCAGCGGCTTGACATTTTCATGGATGAGGACGCCCTCCGTGTCCGGCAAAAAGAAAGCGGCTCCCTTCCGGACGGAGACATGCTGGATGAAAACCACGGGCAGCGTCTCGGCCCGGAAGAGGCGGAGGATCTCTTTCGCCCTCAGGCTCGCTTCCAGGCTTCCCTCGAGCTCCATTTTCCCCCCGGGGAAGTAATCGTTCTGAATGTCGACGATCAGGAGGGCTGTCTTCATGAAATGATCCCTCCCCGGCTCCCCATCGTTTTCCGTGATGATGTCACGGGTTTCTCACCTGAAAGGTGTTGCACTGCGCGAAATCACCCGTTTCGAGTCCCCGCCTGAACCATCGAACCCGCTGCTCGGAGCTGCCGTGGGTGAAGGAATCGGGGACAACATAACCCCGGGTCTGCTTCTGGATGCGGTCGTCACCGATGCTGCTGGCGGCGTTCAGGGCCTCTTCGATATCCCCTTCCTCGAGGATATGCCGGCTCTTGTCTGCGTGATGGGCCCAGAGGCCGGCAAAGCAGTCCGCCTGGAGTTCCGTCCTGACGGAAAGATCGTTGGACCGCACTTCGTCGACACGGCTCCGCATCTCCTGGACTTTCTGCATGATGCCGAGCTGGTTCTGCACGTGGTGCCCGACCTCGTGGGCGATGACGTAGGCCTGGGCAAAGTCTCCCGGCGCCCTGAACCGTTCCTTGAGATCACGGTAAAAGATCAGATCGATATAAACGGTTTCATCCAGCGGGCAGTAAAAAGGGCCCATCGCCGCCTGGGCGAACCCGCAGGCGGACTGGACGGCGCCCGTAAAGAGAACCAGCTTGGGCTCCCGGTAGGTTTGCCCTCCCTGCCGGAAGATCTCGCGCCAGGTGTCCTCGGTATCCGCGAGGACGACGGAAACAAACTGAGCCTGCTCATCCTGTGCCGCAGGCTTACCTGCGGACTGTTCCATCGCAGGCGGGCTACCCGTTGTCGGCATCTGATTCAGGAGGATGCTCGGGTCCACCCCGAAATAGAGAGCGACCAGCACGAGGAGGATGGTCCCGATCCCCCCGCCGACGAAACCCCGCGAAACCGTCATGCCCCGGCGGTCTTCAACATTGTCGCTTCTTCTTCCATCTCTCCATCTCATGACAGCCCTCCTTGGCGAATGGTCCGGCGATGAAACTCAGCCGGCGCTGTCAGGATCAATGCCTCCCCGGCAGGAACGCCGGGACACACTGTTTCTCGGGGTACTTCCCCTTCACCGTCGCGTAGAAGGCGCGGATGAATTCCATATCTGCCTCGATGTCGCCGGTCGGTTTGAACACGGGGCCTATCCCCCCCGCCTTGCGAAGGTAGTCCAAAAAAGCGAGCACGATCGGGACATCGGCGCCCCGGGCGATATGGTAGAACCCGCTCTTCCAGTGCGAGACCCTCTTGCGGGTCCCCTCGGGAGCCAGGACCATCGTCAGCTTTGCCCTTTCCCTGAAGATCTGGACCATCTGCGCGACGACGTCGCTGGATTTGGATCGATCGATGGGGATACCCCCGAGCCACCGGAAGAATCCGCGGAAAGGCCACCGGAAAAGACTGTCCTTTCCGAGCCAGTACCCTCTCAGTTTGAGCACAAAAGCGAAAGCCAGCCCGATGGGAAAATCCCAGTTGGAGGTGTGAGGCGCCACGACGATGACATACCGGGGAATGTCGGGAAGGTTCCCCTCCCGGTGCCACCCGATCATCTTCAGATAAAGGATCGACAGCCCGCGCAACAGACTCCTTAAGACGGGGACGTCGAAAATCGTGTATCTCATTGGGCCTTGGCCCTGCTCGACAGTTCCGTCCGGGCTCATGGTCATCACTATTCATAAAATGTTATTTGATGTCAATCAAGAACTGGAAACCGTCCCGCGGGGTCGACGGGCTGGACGTCGCACCGCCGCCTGTGCTATTCATGGGATGACCGGGGGCCACCCCGATGAACCTTTCCGGGAGGCTGGGACATGAGAAAGATCTGTGCCCTGTGGGTGATGTGGGTCGTGGCGGTTTGCACCGGCTGTACCGTTTTTCAGGGCGGCACCGGGGGGTCTCCGGTGTCCCTCGAGAACAGGGATTGGACGCTTGTCGAACTGGGAGGGAAAGAGGTTCTCGCACCGCCGGGCGGGAAGGCCCCCTATTTCCGTCTGATGTACGCCGACGGCCGGGTCGTCGGTCACGGGGGTTGCAACCGGTTTTTCGGCGGTTACAAACTGGATGGTGACGGTCTTCGCTTTTCCGCCCTGGGATCTACGAAGATGGCCTGCCCGGGGGACATCGATCGCCTGGAGAGCGACTTCTTCAGCGCTCTGGGATCGGCAAGGCACTTCAAAATCTCCGGCGACATGCTTGAACTCTCCGGTGAGACCGGGCCCCTCGCGCGTTTCAGGGCCACCGACAGGCCGTAGGGGCCCGGCAACCCTTCAACGGCGTTGACGCGCGAAGCACCCCGCCTTCCCTGTCCACGGGACGTTACTCGTATTCTCTGGGAACGGCGCAGATCATGACCATGGGATGCTGCGATGACGTGTTTTTGTAGCAGTGTTTCTCGTTCGGCAGCACCAGAGCGAAGTCACCCTTTTTCACGGGATGCTCGTTCCCTTTTTCGTCCACGAGGGCTCCCTCCCCCTCAATGATGTAGTTGACGTGTTCGGAGGTATGCCTGTGATAGGGCGTGTGGCCCCCGGCCATGATCGTGAACACCCGGAAAGAAAAGGTCGGCGCGCCATCCGCCTTGGAAATGGGAACCTGTTTCCAGGTGTCCTTCGCGCCCTCCATGGTCATCTTGGTTTTTTCCGCCTGAGCCAGATTCGTGATTTTCATATGTCCCTCCAAAGTATGTTTGTGACTGTCCGTCTCAGATAGAGCCTGCTTTTCTCCGATTCATGCATGAGTCAGGTGATCCAGAGCCGAACGCACTTCCGTTCGGACGATGCCGTCTTCCTTGGAAAGGTGCATCTCCAACGCCTTTCGCGCGGCGACACCCCCGATACGGCCCAGTGCCCACGCCGCCATGGCCCGCACCCGCTCGTCCCCATTGTCTCTCAGGGCGGAGGCCAGCTCCGGTACGTAGCGGTCATTGAAGCTGTTTCCCATGGCCCGGGCGACGTTCATGTGCCAACGCCAGAGATCTTTGTCGGACATGTAAAACATGTGGGGCCAGACCCGCTCGAGGAAGAAATCCCGGTTCATCTTGAGAAGGCGGGATAGATCGAAGGCATCGGACTTGGCGGCGACCCTCTCGTTCACCGGCCGTTCCATTGTCATCCAGGGTGTGTTCCTGGGGCAGACATTCTGGCAGCGGTCACACCCGTAAACCCACAGGCCCATCGGTTCCCGGAGTTCCGTCGGCGTGAGACCCCGGCCGAAATAGGTCAGGAAGGCAATGCAGCGCCGGGGTTCGAGCCTGTTCGGCCCTCGAATGGCCTGAGTGGGGCAGGACGCGATGCAGGCATTGCGGCACCATTCCGGGCACCCGACGGCTACCGTCGGCGGGTCCGGCGGGAATTCCCTGTCGACGATGACCGGCAGCGGTACGACCCAGGAACTCCGTCCTGCGACCCGGTGTGCGAAGAGGAAATTGTTCTTGCCGAAATCGCCCAGACCGGCCCTGGCGGCGGCGAGACGCTGAGGTGCATTGAAGGGGGCCGCGGAGGCAACGCCCTTCTGTCGGAGGAACTCCCGGAACAGCCTCAGTCTCCGGGTCATGCCGTCTTTGGTGACGCGGTCGTCGTCGAGATAACACCGGCCGAAGTGGCCTTCCAACTCGGCAGGGAAGGCCTTTTCGAGGTAACTCTCCAGGAGGACGATGATGGATTTTGCTCCGGGCAGGGCTTTCCCGGGGTCCGTGCCGTCTGCGAGTTTCAGGCCCCCGGCCAGGGTCCAGGCGTAGGATTCTTTTCGCTCTTCGAGGATCTCCGCCTGGGAGGTGAACGGTTCCGCCGTCGTGAAACCGATGTCCGCGAACCCCAGCTCGAGCGCCTTCTCCGTGATCTCCCGCCTCGTCGGCATCCTCATGCCTCCGCAGTTTATTCAAGAAAACATGTATCAGATTTCGATTTTTATTTCATCCGGCATGCATTGGGCCGGGCGATTCTTGACTTCCCGGTGCGGGTGTGGAGTGTATTCCTTCGGGATCAAGGGCGCGCCCGCCGATCGGCTTTTGCCTCCCTTCGTTTCAGGACGGGTGGGTGAATCACTCGCGTCTTGTCTTCCAGCCAGTAGCCTTTTTTCTGGTCGTAAGTTTTGATGACGACTTTGTCCGGATAGAGAAACAGCGAATTGGTCCAGATGTTGTTGTGTGTCCCGTATCCCAGTCCCGCGTGGGAGACGAAGCTCCTGCCGTCCATGTCGGCGTTGTGGACGTTCAGAACCCGTCCTCCGTAGAGATTGACGTTGTGGATGTAATTGATATTCTCCGGTGCCGTGTGGGTGTGGCCCGATACCCAGAGAAAGACCTGGGGATTTTTGTTCAGAATCGTCTTGATGGCATCGGCCGGCTGGGCGGCGAAGAAACGGTTGAAAAGCCCCACGATGTTGCTGCCTGTCAGGGTTCCTTTCAGCGGCGCATGAAAGAAAACGATCGTCGGCACCGTCTTGTTCCGGTCCAGCTCGACCGCGAACCACTCGAGCTGCTTCTGCGAGATTTCCGCGTGATGGTTTGAATAGAGGCTGTCGACAGAAAGAAAAACGAGAAGGTGATGCGGCAGTCTTCTGCTGTAATAGAGTTCCTTCAGGCCGAACGCTTCTTTGAACCGCGTGAGTTTCGCCGCCCGCTCTTCGGGGAAGCCTTTTCTGTTTCCCTGCAGACAGGAGTCCTGCTCGTAAAGATAATCATGATTCCCCGTGATGGGATAATAAGGCTTCCGGAGGCGGGAGAGAAACTGCTTGGCGAAAGCGTATTCCTCCTCGGTCCCTCTCCGGTCGCAGATATCCCCCAGGAGAACGACGGAATGGACATCGGACCACGAATTGACGTGATCGACGGCTCTTTCTTTCGCTTCCAGGTTTCTGCCGGGGAGGTGGAGGTCGGATAAAACGACAATGTGATGGTATGGGCCGGCGGCCGCCGCGGCGCCATGGAGGAAACCGCCGGGAGCGGCGAGGAAAACCAGGGGAAGAAGAATCGACAGGACTTTTTGCAGCCTGCTCCCCCCCGGAAGGCGGGGGGTCCCCCGGTCTTCGTTCCTGTGATTTATGGAGGCCTGCCGCCTTGTACCGGCAGGACGTAAACGAACCCTCATGTCGTCTATCATGGATCGTCACACAGTGACGCACCGTCTACCACAAACCGGGATGTCGGGCAAGATGAAATAGTTACGGTTTCTTTCCCGGTTCGGAAACACCACCAGCTTCTTTGCCCCTCCTGTCCGGTGACCGTGAAACAATCTGTATTTAGCCGGTTTATTTCTTTTCAGTTCCCGCATCCTGCGGGGTCATCCCCAGAACGTACTGGATTTCGGGCAGCATTCGCCTCACGCACTCCCGTCCTTCCCGGATGGCTTCTTTTCCCCGGTACGCTTCCAGGAGACCGATGTGCGACAGTTTCGGTGCAAGGTGGATGTCCGGAGGATCGCCGGCCATGCGGCTGCGCGTGACCCGGTCCTGCATGATGTTCAGCGAAAGCGCGATGGCGTCGATCAGGGCGGGCGGGTTGCGCTCCGGCTTCGTGCCGGGGAACAGAGTCGTGGAGTAGCTCCTGAAAGTCTTTGCGAACCGCTCCACGATGCTTTCGCTCTCCGCGGGTTCGTCCTTCTGTTTCGGGAGCTTGCTCACGATGTCGCCGTTGAGGTTCACGGCGATGACGATGTCCGCACCGAGAGAGCGGCAAAGTGAAACGGGGACGGGGTTGACGAGTCCGCCGTCCACGAGCCACTTCCCCCCGTGGAAGAGCGGCGGGAAAAGACCGGGGATCGATATGGAGGCACGGACCGCTTCCATCACGGGGCCCTGCGTGAACCAGATTTCCCTGCCCGTTTCCAGCTCTGTCGATACAGCGGCGTAGGTCTTCGCCAGGGTTTCGATCCGGTCCTCTTCATCGCAGACGTACCCTGCGAGAAAAGCGTGGAGTCGCTCGGTGTCGATGAAACCCGTCAGGGAAAGGTTGATCTCGAAGAATCGGGCAAATTCCAGCTTCGTGAGGGAGATCACCCACTGCTCGAGTCGATCGAGCATCCCTGTTGAGTAGGACGCCCCTACAAGCGCGCCGACAGAACAGCCGCAGACGATGTCGGGCTCGATCCCGACCTCCGACAGTGCCCGGATTACGCCGATATGGGCCCAGCCGCGGGACGATCCGCTGCCCAGGGCCAGACCGATTCGATGGGTTGCCTCCCTCCCGTTGCCCATGATTCACCTCTTCGTTATAACCCGCTCATGGCTGTTCATTTCCGGGCTGGAAGCTCTTTGATGTTCACTTTCATCCCTTTTATTCTTCTCCGCGAGCCGGATGGCGATGCAGGGAAGCGGAAAGAGGAATATCAGAAGGATTCTGGCAAAGGCCATGCCGGCATAGTGAATCGCATCGAAAACCGGCTTTGGGTTCGGAAACCGCCTCGAAGGGAGACAGTCGATGCAGTCGGCCCCTTAGAAGAAGCAGAAGAACTACAGGCACAGCGGCAGGAACCCCGCCAGGAAACACCGGATCGGGATGCCTGCGGTGACATCGAGCCGCTCCGCTGTGCCGGGTCGCATCGGTTTCATGACCCCGTCGCCTCCCATTGCCCCCCGCCGCTCTCAGCGGATATGCTTCTCCCAGAGGGCCCTCGAGTCCACGGCCTGCATCTGCTCGTTGTACTTGGGGTTTTTCCCCTGGTAGTGGTAGTAGTCGTAGGCTTTTCCCTCCCAGTACTCGCCCGTCGTCGTGTTCTTCGTCCCCCAGTTGTCTGTCCGGTAAACGGTGCCCCCCTCCATGCTGGAAATCCAGTCCTGCTGGCCCCGGATGTAATTCGTCCGCTGGTAGTCGATGTAGTCCATGCTCTTCTGCCGCTCGTCGTAGGCGGCCTGCATCGTCTGGCGGATCTCCTGGGCGTTTCGGGCCACCATGGCCGAGGTCTGCCTCTGCATCTCTCGAAGCCGTTGCTGGCCCTGGGCGACATAGGCCTGCGCCCACCGTTCGTTGATCCTGTAAGACCCCATCATGGTGCCCAGGGTCCCGGCCCAGGCATTGAACTGGTTTGTCGGGGCCGTCACGGTCAGGTGGCGGAAGTTCCAGTTCAACCCTGCGCGAGAACCGATGGACATGCCGAAGGTGAAGCCCTTGCAGGCCCGCCCCTCCCTGTTCGTGAAAGTGTAAAGGTATTCTTCGATGCTGGCGGGTATCCCTGCCTGGACGGCCTGGTTCATCAAATCCTTCCTCGGGTAGACTTTCTCGAAACGCATGTTCGATGCGAGCCCGTAGCGGGCTGTGATGAACTGCCAGGCCTGGTGGGAGTTGAGGAACGGCGACACGAGGACACCGGGAGCGTTGACCCCCAGATGCGGGCTGAGGAGTTCGACCTGTCCCGAAATGAAGGAATAGCCGGCGGGGTCTCCCGCGGCAAAGATACCCTTTCCGTGGTCCTGGCACTTCCAGCCCTGAGGGATCAGGAAGGAGGCCGAGCCGTCCCGCTGGCGGTAGGTGACAAGCTGGACCTTTGGGGCCGCCGCCGCTCCCTGGGCGGTAAAGGATCCCCTGGTGACCCGGATGTTGGAGAGCACGGTCAGGAGAAGGGGTTTCATCGCCTCGAACTGCCCCGCCGGCGCCTCGATCCGGGAGAGAGTGAAGTCGCTTCCCTTCCGGGAAACCCAGGTTCGGAACTCCGTTTTGCCCCGTTTCGGTGGGGAATAGGTCCCGTCGTAGACGAGCGACGACCCGTCGCGGGATGAGAAGGCATTTCGAATCTCGAGGTCTTTGGCCTGCCGGCCGAGATTGGCGTTGGCGCGCTTCGCCAGGGCTGTCGGGTTATCACCCTGCGAGACGGTCCCCGTGGAGAAGAAAACAAGGGATTTCCCCGTCGGGTCTGTCGCCGTGACGTATCGGGCAGCCCCATCGATTCCCTCGCCGGCCTTCCACCCCCTGGGGACGTAGAGGACAAAAGTCGCCTGTTTCGTGACGACCTTTTCCATCCCCTTCGTTCCCGCGGTCGATGGTGCACTCTTGCTTTTCGGCGCGGCCTGACCGGTGGCGACGATGTGCGTCAGGAAGAGAAGAAGTGAGGTCAGAATGACGCAAATATGGAAACAAATCGTTTTTGTGCGAATGCTCATACCCCCCTCCTTAATCGGATCGTTATGATACCATTCCCGGCCCAATGATCACCGGTCGTCTCTGACAGTTAATCACCGGGCGCCGGGGCCGCTCGATTCGTCAGAACTTCACCCGGCACGCCTTCACGCCCTTGTCGAGTTGAACATATTGCGGGAACTCCGCGCCGAAGCCGCAGTATTCGAAGGACATTTCCAGGAACAGGATCTTGAACCCTTTCTTCGATTTGCTGATCTCGAAGGCCGATTTTCTTACGCCTTTCAGTTCGACGACCGTCCGGTTCCCCTTTCGGGTCCAGGTCGAATGGCCGTCGGAGGCCGATGCGTCGAAAGCGCAGATGTACCCCCCGCCCTCCTTCCCCGAGGCGACGGCGTTGTGATAGGAAATCCCCGTGACCTCCCGGCCCTCGACGGTGAGCTTCAGTCCCACGCTTCGCGATCCCCCGTCTTCAAACTTTTCCTTGAAATCGCACACGAACGTGTCGGCGCCGGCGGCCGCCGCGACCGGCAAGGCCAGGAGAACGGCAATGCAAAGAAAAAATATTTTCATCCCTCACCTTCTCCGTCCCGGATCCCCGCCATGACGCGGGCATCCTTTTTGAACTGTTCCAGCGCCCTCATCAGGTACTGCTGGATGACGATCCGCTGGGCCTGCGGAGAGCCGGCGCCGTGGGTCGACTCGGCCGGGATCACGGAACTCTGCCCCGTCAGGTACTCGACGAGCCTCATGATCCGTACGCGGTTTTCGGCCGGGACGTCGGTCTTCCCGCGGAGGTACTTGTCCAGCAGCTTCCCGATTTTCTCGTTTCTGAAATCCCCGGCCGTCGGGGGCGTGCAGACAAGCCCTCCGGCGATGTCGGACGTGACGTAGTTGCCGTTCCAGATGGCATGAACCCCCTGGAGTTTCGCGATGTTGATGTAGAGCGGATCCGGCAGAAAGACCCCCGAGGGGCTCTTCCGGGCCTGGTAGATGGATGCGAGCGCGCAGCCCGTCGCCATCTCGCTCTGAAAGTAGAAGTCCGTCAGTTTCTCCCGGATGTGCCTCGCCTGGGCCACCCCGTTGTATTCGGCGGCAACGGCCGCCGCCCCCAAGAGCAGGTCCCGGTGGCCGATCTTGCAGGCCGTGCTGAAGAGCCTCTGGAGCACGGCGAAACAATTGACGAGAACACCGGCAAAAGCACTCTCCCCGCACAGGAACACCCGGTCCCGGGGGACGAAGACGTTCTCGAAAATCAGGTGAGTGGACCCGTGGGCGCCGTAGCGGGCGTTTCCGTAGTCCATCTCGTCCCCGACGAAGCGCCTGGCGTTTGCTCCCGGAGCTTCCGCGACATGAATGAGTCCGGGAGTGTCGCTCGGGATGGCAAAGCAGACGGCATAATCCTTTTCCTCCGGCTTGAGAGCGGTGCACGGCAGGACGACGATCTCATTGGCGATGACGGCGCCGGAGATGCTTGCCTTGGCGCCCCTGACCACGATGCCGTCGGGGCGCTGTTCCACGACCCGGAGGTAAGAGTCGGGATCCTTCTGGGCGCCGGGGCTCTGGCTTCGATCGCCCTTTACATCCATCATGGCCCCGGCAACGGCCAGGTCGTTTTCCTGGACGTACTTCAGGTAGGAGAGGAAACGCTCGTGGTAATTCGTCCCCCTTTGGCGGTCGAGGTCGAAGGTGGCCGCATAGGTCGAGTTGAGCGCGCCGGTGCTCACGCAGCGGGCCCCGATACAGGCACCGTGCTTGTGACAGAGAAACCGGCCGATCCTGAACCGTCTGGCCAAATCTTCCCGGTCCTGGAGGATGTGGACGAAGCGGCTGACCTTGCCGCCCGTGAAGGGGGAAGCAGCCGTGAATGCGTCGACATGCTGCTTCATGGAACCCATGTCGTAAACCAGACCGATCGCCTCCAGGGGAGGCTGCAGAAAAGGGTGTGCCGAGAGGTCATCGACCCTTTCGCCCATGGCGTACAGCTCCGTTTTGAGTTTCCTGATGCTGTCGAAATATTCCTGTTTTGACCTGAGGGCCATCCTCACGTACCTCCGTTAAAAAAGATTTTTCCCTGTTGACTGCTGTGCCCTCGTGCCTGCAATGCCCGTTCAGACAATCTTGCGGTCCGGGCTACCTCAAGCCCCGCGCTTGTTTCTGCAGGTCGATGTCCACAGGGTCCGTCGCCTCGATGACAATGCCGTGGGGAACCCCCCGGGCGTTTTTGTCCACGTGGATGAAGGTGATGAAACCTTCGACGAACAGATCCTCGGTGTTGTTGTCCACGACTCTCACATGGGAGATCAGGCGGGTCCTCCCCGCGAGGACGACTTTGCTTTCAAATCGGATCACCGCGCCGTTCTGGACCGGTCTCAAGAACAACATCCCGTGCACGTTGAGGCAGACGATGTTTTCCGGTTTCGTGAGACTCGCCGCGGCGATGAAGCCTGATTCAACGAACCACATGGCCGCCTTCCCCGCGAAGAGGGTCCCGTGGTGATTCAGGTCTTCCCCCTTCACGAGGCGGTTGATGATATGGGTGCGCAGTTTCACTCTGTGGTGCTCCCGGATCGCCGGTCTGCCGTGAATGGCTGTGCCGGCCGGGAAGAGGGGATGAAGGGCAAATCATTCCCCCCGCTTCACCGGCCTGTTTCCCTACACCCTGCCGTACTGTTCCCGGGCGAGGGCGAGGAGGCCCGCGCTTCTGAGGTTCCCCACGGGTGCCAGGATGGACACCCGGACGACACCCGGGAGACGGCCGATTTCAATGGCCCCCGTGATCGTGGCTCGGTTCCGGACCTCCGACACGCTCATCCCGAGTAGTTTTGCGGCACGCTGCAGACCGCAATCGGTTGCCTTGTTCAGGTCGGCGCCCGTTCCCACGACGGAGATCGGCAGCGTCTCCTCCAGCCGGCGAATGCCCCATTTCTTCGCCAGGCTCTTCGCCCTGTTCTTTTCCGCGGCCCGGAGGGGGCGTGCCAGATAGGGGAGGTCTTCGGCCACGGGGAAGAGCACCGGACCGTCGAGAGCGCGCTCCTTGATGACGTTGACCTGGAGGGTGATGATGCCGGCGACATCGATTGTGTGGCCGGCGATCTCCCCGTTGCCCTGGAGGGCATGCATGTCTCCCATGTAAATGCCGGCACCGGGTACTTTCACCGGTGCCACGACAATCGCGCCCTTCCGGACGGTGTTGATGTCCATGTGGCCGTCGGTTCGGTGTTCGAGCTGTTCGGCCGTGAGGGCGTACTCATGGGGAGCCCCGACGAGGAAGACGCCGAAGTCACCGGCGTTGTGTGAATCGGGCATCGGGATGGCCGGGGTCGTGCCGAGCTGGCCCATGAAGGGCCTCATGCGGGAGATCACCCCCGGCATATCGTGGGGCGCGAAAAGAAGGATCGGGTGCTGCCTGCAGTTCTCCGAGAGTTTCGCGTAATGCCTCGCGTCCTTTGCGATGCGTTCCGCCGCCTTCCTGTCGACGGTCATGCTGATCTTCCCGGCAGGATCGAAAACCGCGGTATAGCCGTGATCGAACTGGAAAGGTTTGAGCGTCGTTCCGCAGTTCGCGCACCGCACCGCCTCCTGCCCGATTCCTTCCACCTTTGTTTCGGGACGCATGGCGCCGCAATGGGGGCACTTCTTCGCCACGAAGGGGTCCCCGTTGAAATAGTCGTCTATCGTGCGGTCCACGCCGGAGGCGGCGGCAATCGATGTGACCTTGATGTCGCGGATCCGCATGACGACGGCATCCCCCGGCTCGGCGCCCTCGACGGCGACGGGCTGGGTGACCTCGTGCCCTCCCCGCAGTTCCGGGGTGATCATCGGACCCCAGCAGCCGGGCATGGTGTTCGCTTCTATGAAACCTCCGCTCCTGACCGGCCCGAGCATGGGCCCGCCGGGGTCCAGAATCCCATCGGTGTACGTTGAAACGATGATTTTCTTCGCTGCCATGGTTTTCACCTCCTGTGGTTAATGAAGAAGGTCCCTTGTCTCAAAATGATTGCGTCACCATCTCGAAGACTAATCGGACAGCCTCACGATGGTCCTGCCCCTGTGTTTTTTCCCCAACATCAGGTCCATTCTTGCACCGAGACCCTCGAGCGTCGTCTCCGTGATGATCCGCTCCAGGTGGTCCAGCTTCCATTCCCCGGCGAGCCTGTCCCACGTTCTCTGCCGCAGGGGCATGGGGCAGTTCTGAGAGTCGATGCCGATCAGGGTCACCCCCCGTATGATGAAGGGGTAGACGTTCAGCGGCAGGTCGTGGGATCCCACGTTCCCGCAGCATGTCGCAGCACCCCCCTGCTGCAGGGACCTCAGAGTGGTCGAAAGCATGATGCCTCCGACCGTGTCCACCGCCCCGGCCCATCGTGCTTTCAGAAGGGTCCGGTCGCTTGTGTCGGTCGCCTCCTCTATGCTGATGACCTCTCCGGCGCCCAGGGAGAGGAGGTACGGCCTTTCATCCACGACGCCGTTGACGGCGGTGATCCGGTAGCCTGCCTTGGCGAGAATGGAGACGGCGATGCTGCCGACGCCGCCGGTGGCCCCCGAAACCAGCACAATCCCCTGGTCGGGTTTGATCCCGTATTCCACCAGACGGAGAACCGACAGGGCGGCCGTGAAACCCGCTGTTCCGTAAATCATGCTTTCGCGGAGCGTGAGATTTGCGGGGAGCCTTACGACCCAGCCGGCGGGGACTCGGATGTACTGGCCGTATCCCCCGGGGGTGTTCATGCCCAGATCGTAGCTTGTGACGATCACGGGGTCGCCCGGCCTGAACCCGGGATCGCTGCTTTCCTCGACAACGCCCGCCGCGTCGATCCCCGGCGTGTGGGGGTAGCTCTTCGTCACGCCGCGGTTTCCGGTGGCGGAGAGAGCATCCTTGTAGTTGAGGGAGGAGTAATGGACCCTCACCAGGACGTCGCCCGGCGGGAGGCTGCTGACGAGCCTCTCCTCGATTTTCCTGCTGAAGCGGCTGTCCGCTTCTTCTCTCACCACCATTGCCCTGAATGTCTTTTCAGCCATGATTGCATATCCTTTCGAAGCAGGCAGATCTTCTCAAGCCGGTGATTCCCGTTTCTGCTACGGCTCCCCAGATCCCGATTTGAATCGAAAGATATAATAGGGTGCCTGCGAGCGCATGTGGCTTTTCGACTGCAGGATCAAATGGGGAAGCGCACTGTCGGCGAGGTAGATATACCCGTCGGGCCCCATGCTCAGGCTGTCGGCCCAGCGGATCCGGCTGGAGCGGATGACGGTCTGAAGTTTTTTGTCGGTGCCGAGCCGCATGACGGAGCCGTGCTCGACGTCGGTGATGTAAATGCTCCCATCCTTGCCTGCGAGGATTCCGTCGTTCAGGGGCTTTCTGCCGAAAGGCTCGACCCGGCTGGAAAGTTCCTGTGTCGTCCATTGCGGGTTCCTGAGGTCGGCCGTTCTCACCCTGAAGAGGCTGTCGTGGGTGACGGGGGCGTAGTACAGCCACTCGTCATTTTGATCCAGCGCGATGCCGTCTACCCCCGGCTTGAGCGTGATGAGACCCCCGAGAAAGACCATCTCCCTGATCGGGTTGCGTATCACCCAGTCCTGCGGGAAAACCGACGGGTCCGACTCCAGGACGCGCCGGGCGGTTTTCTTCTTGACATCGTAAACGATGATGGCCGGGTTCCTGCGGAAGATGCTGGCGTCGGCAATGTAAACCGTCTCTCCGCTGGAATCCACCTGGAGGTCCTGCAGAAAGGAGCCGGGCCCGGCAATCCGGTCCGGGAAGATGAAGTCATGGACGAGTTTGCTCGAGTCGAGATCGAACGCCGACAGCCGTGCTTTCTGCAGGCCGTGGAAACCGTGGTCGATCGTCCAGAGCCGGTTCTTCTGGTCGATAACGATGCCCAGCGGGGTCTGGAAGTGGGTCTTCTGCGAGGGTTCGTCCGGGTAGGGGATGGCCGCGTTGTTCCGCCATTCGACAAGCCTGTGGTGGTCCGGTCGGGATTCGGGGTGTATGGTGAAAAAAATTCTTCCGTCCCGGCTTACGGCGACGTTTCCGACAGGTTCGGCGGACCGGACGGCGACTTCGAGTCTGTCCTCGCCCAGCAGGGGGGGTGTCGTCAGGTCGGGGTAGTTGTTTCCGCCGCCGTACAGGACTCGCAGGACGACGGTGACCGCAATCAGAAGAAAGGCCAGAACAAAAATGATGCCTCTGAACAGGACCGCCATTGTCACCTCCCGGTGTCTTCAATCAAAGGGGGCAGGGGGAGTTCCCTTTTCAGCCGTTCATTGAATGGCTGCCGCCGGTTTATGACCCGCGTTTATTGCCTTCCTCACGGCAGCTGCCGGTGAATCCTGTTTTTGCCGTCATCGCAGACGTGCCTTTCCGGCACGGCGGCTGCCGGCAATCCTGATGATCCTCTTTCCCCTGCCCGGCTTCAGGTCACTTCTTTTCGGGCACGCGGTAGACGCCGTCTTCGAGAACCATCTGCTCGAAGTAGACCTTTGTCTTGCAAAGCGGGCAGAGGGCGCTTTTGCAAAGATCCAGAAATTCCTCGTCAAAACCTTCCGGGTTGATGGAGAGCTGACACCAGTCCATGTAGGTGTTTCCACAGTTCGGGCACAAAACAACGGCTTTTTCGATGGAACCCGCCATGAGAGGTGTCCCCTGTAGACCGGCCGAAAAAGAAGCCTGTTCCTTTTATTTCAGATACTTCTCCAGATACTCCTTCACCATGCGATTCGCGTCCGCCGCCGCTTCCGCGTTGTAGGCCACGCGATGTACATCGGTTACGCCTCTGACATAGGTGTCGGCGCCTTCGGCATCGAAACCGTGATATGCCCCGGGATAGACCTTGATGACCACTTCCGACGTTCGCTTATCCTCGGGCGGCAGATTTTCCGTGCATCTTGCTGCCGGGGTCCAGCTGTCTGAACCCCCGATGAGTATAAGAAGGGGCGCATTGAAATCATTTAAAGTCAGGTCGCAGAGGGGGTAAAAGGCAATGGCGGCCTTGAAGGGGCTGACATTCCTTTCCTTGACGGTCTGCAGTACAATATGACCCCCATGGGACCACCCCATGACGCCAATCCTGCCGGGATCGACGAAAGGGAGGCCCGCGAGGTAGGCTTTTGCGTCGTAGGCATCCCGGACACGCCGGGGGACCAGGTACCGGCTGAGGTCACGATTGTCGCATACACGCGAATAACCGCGGGGGCCGAAGCTGTCCACGGCCAGGGCGAAGATTCCCCAGCCGGCGAGTTTTTCCGCCCAGGTGCGGTCCCTCTTCGTCATCCCGCCGCAGCCGTGGAGAAGGACCGCGGCAGGGAAGGGCCCCTTGCCCGCGGGTCGGTATAGCTTCCCGGTCAGAACCGGTTCGCGAACACCGAATCCCGTGTCGGTGCTCTTGAACTTTACGTTCTCAAAGGCGCCGGCCGACGATGCGACGACTGCAACCAGGAGAGCCGCCAGTATTGGCACAATGATCCTGCGCATGATGCGATTTCTTCAAATCCGCTTTGCGGACCGTCCCTCCGCTGCCGGATTCCCGGCTGTCGACAATGCCGCCGTCGGGAGACATGGCAAGGATCTCATATCCTGCGGAACCCCGCGAATCCTACCTGCCCCCGGACCGGTCAGTGTTCCCTCTTCCTCGTGGCGATGGTACCTCCTCGGAACGACAAATAGAGCTACTTGCGGAAGTACTCGAACGACGCATGGGGCCTTCCCACGAAGCAGTGGCGGTTGAAACCGTATTGCTTGAGGATTGAGAGTGCTGTGCGTGCCTCGTTTTCCCGTTCTCCGAAATCGAGAAGATAATGGGTCCCCTCGACGACCTTCCAGCTTTCTCCGACCTTTTTCACCTCGAGACGATCCGGACCGTGCGGCACACAGTCTTCTTGCGCATAGGGCCCCGCGGGGGGCTCCCCGCTGACCAGCCCGTACTGCATGGAAGGCGAAGGCGTTCCCACGTCGCATAGGCTGTTGATCTTGTAGAATTTCAGGATGTTGTACGTGGCAAGAGCTTCGCTCTCCTTGCTGAATTTCAGGAGTTTCCGTCCGGTTTCATCGACAATATAGAATTTCCGGAACCAGAAACCTTCGGTCTTCAGTCTCAACTTGGCCGGGTCGAAACTCCGGCAGGTGAGGGCCGAAGAGCGGGCCGTGAAGTTGAAATCAAGTTCGTAATCGGAATCGGCGCCTGTGAACATTTCCCTCAAAACGATCGGCTGTGATCCCGCCTGGAGAGGCAACAGATTCGTGAAATCCTCGGGGTCACCTCCCGCTTTGTACCCGAAGGAGGAAAAGACCATCTCACCGTGGCCGATGAGCTCGGGCTGCACGGCGTATCCGATGACCGCCCCGATGCCAAGCCCGACAATGCCGAAGACGGGCCCCCCGATCTGGCCGATCAGGTAGCCGATGCTGGCCCCGGCCGCCACATCGATGACGGCATCCTTGATCAGTTCATCCGAAACCGCTTCCAGGCTGTCCACGTGGCTGCGGACGGCGTCCATGACCCTGTCGACTCCGTTGTCCAGTTCGACGAGAAGCGACACGACGACCGTCACGGGCAAGGTCAGGTTGATGATGCCGCCTTCCGTCGACAAGGCAAAGGGTCTCAAGGGCTGCCAGCCCTGGGCCTCTTTTTCGGGAACAATGAGGAGGCTGCCCGTTTTCACGGTCCCGTCATTCATGCTGTAGACGTCGGTTCGCTTGGCCCACCCGCGGTTGATCTTGACCTCCGGTTTGGCTTCCTTCAGGCACTCCGCCTGGATGAGGGAGAGGTCTCCGGCCAGGGCGGCGCCGAGGACCTGCAGCTTGCAGTTCTCGGACAGTTGATTGATGTCGACCTTTGCCGACACGCTGGCGTCAAGGCCGATGAAGATGGCCACCGTTTCATCGTCACCCGCTTCCGTGCAGAAAATGAAGCAGGCGTCTGTCTCGTCGTGGGCGATCACTCTCGACCACTGGAGCCGCATCGACCACTGGGGGGCTGTGGTCTCGCCCGGACTCGGGGGAGGAGGCGGGACGCCGGCCCGTGTTGCGCGCCTGACGGCGGGAACGAAAATATTGCCGTTGATCTCCCGAAGTTCGCCTGCCGAGAGAGCCCGGGTCGGGTCCTGCAGTTTTCGCAGGACCTGCGGGTCATACCCCATGGCGACCTTGGTTTCGAAGGGGATGGCGTTGTATCGTTTCAACCCCATCCGGTAGGAGTCTTTTACCTGAGGGCTTGCGGCTTGAAGAATGCTGGCCAGCCTGCGGTCGATGGCTGTCGTTTGCAGCCCCCGGAGCGCCCGGTCCACGTGATAGAAATACAGTGAAACAAAGCGGGCGACCTCGGGCTTGAGCGACGGCATCGGAACCACCTTCTTCTGAAGTTGGCTGAGGCGAACCGTACCCGGTTTGACGGTCAGGGAGCCTTTCGCGGTGCCCGACGAGATGCGGACACCCACGCCCCAGTTGCCCAGTTCAGTGCTCTGGATGGGTACCTGGCCCCGGAGGGGCGAAGGACCCATCAGGCTGAGGGCAGGCCGTCCGGTTCTCTGCCCGATCGCCACGTTGGCCATCTCGAGTTGGACGGCCGGCGCGGTTCCCTGCCAGCGGACCTCGACTTCCACTGCGCCGGTCGTGCCGACGGAGAAAAAATAAACCTCCGAGTCCATGCCCGGTCCTAAATGGAAGGGGATTGTCTGGTTCTGGGCCCGTGCCGGAGCACTCACCATCAGCAGAATCAGCACACCGAACAGGCACACCGACGTTATGGACCGCTTCATGGCATACCTCCTTTCGTGACTGTGCGGGATCAGTTGCGAAACAGAAACAGAACACGACTCCGTAAGATCCTACGAGACACAGCAACTCCGGAACAGGTCGGGGGCCGGAGTCGGGTTTTTCTCTTGAGACCAGTCGTTGTGTTGATTGCTTGCCGGCCCCCGCTTCGGTCAGCCGACGATCTGCATATGAGGGCGACTCGGGGATCAGGTCTTGCCGTGATACCGGGTTCTTCCGTCGGGGGAAAAGGGGCATCACGATCAGGAGCTGATCCCCTCGGTCCACCGGTTTTGGCTAGCCCTTCGTCGCGGCCTCGGGGACCTGCATGCCGAGGGTCTTCATCACTTCAACAGTCTTTTCCTTCACCGTCGCGGCTTTCGCCATAGCGTCGGTAAGGTTCCCTCCGGAGAAATGGGTCTTGGCGTCGTCCCACATCTTGACGGCCGCCTCATAGCCGGACTTCGCGCCCTCGAGCTTCGCCTTGTCCAGGTTCGCGGGCAGTTTCTTGCTCTTCGAGAGGATGTCCAGCCGGCTCTTGACGGCATCAAGCATCTTGGGCAGCCCTGCGCTCAGTTCCTCCCAGCCCTTGGTCAGTTCCGCCTTCTTGGTTGCGGCCGCCGTTGCCAGCTCTTTCACCTTGTCCGGGATGGCCTTTGCCGTGTTGAGAGCCGTATCGTAGTCTTTCTTGTCAAAGGATCCTTTCGCAGCCGTGATCGCGTCCTCCACGGCCTTCACCTTGTCGGGAACATACTTCATGGCTTCGCCCTTGACGGCGTTCAGGGCATCCTCAGCGGTCTTGATGGCTGCGGCTGCAGGTTCCTTGTTGCTCGCACAGGACATAAGAGCAATACCGAGGGCCACACATAAAACAGCTACGAGAATTCTTTTCGACTTCATTATGACGTCCTCCTTTCAGTTAGGGAATTCGCAGTTTCTGTCCGACCTTGATCAAATCGGGGTTCTTGAGAATGTCCTTATTTGCTTCGAAGATCTTCATGTACAGATTGGGGTCGCCATAGTACTTCTTGGAAATCTTTGACAGGGTTTCCCCCTTCTGGACCACGTGCCATTGCGTGGCATCCCACGCATCGGCGCCGCCGCCCTTCGGTTTTTCTTCACCAGCCATACGCTATTCCTCCTTTTCGCTGTCCCGATGTTTTTTCGTCGCTGATACTCCTGACGCGATATCACGTTCCGGGAACGGCCCCCGGTTTATGCTTTTGATCCCTGAAAAAAACACCCAGACGTGTGCCCGCGAAAGAGGCAACCATCCAGATCATAGCACTCAGAAGGAAAAAGAATAAGAAAAATCGATTGAGTGTCCGCGCCTGCAGTAACGTGGGGACCAGGAAGACAAGCGCCGCGTAGAAGCCCGGGCTGACCCATAGAAAATCCATTGCCGACCTTTTCTCCAGAAGGGGCTGGACCAGATAGCCCGACACAAAACTGCCGATGAGGAAGCAAACCGGGAAAATCACCATGAAAGCGATGCCCATGTAGGATTCAGGTGCCTCCCCGCTTGATTGAATCCTCGGGTTGATGGCGAGGAATAGAATGATCGAGTAGAAAAGCAGGGTGACGCCGGCACCCGTGATGACATACAGGAACTTCTGTTTCATTCTCTGTTCTCTCGAGGTTCATGAACAGCGGGGAGAAACAGCATTTCCGAATCCTCGCCCGCGGATTCCAGCAGGTATCCGAATGCGCGCTTATTTCTTGCGTCCGTAATAGCCGGTGATCGAGGCCTTCCCGATGGCATTCTGGTTGATGAAAAACCCGGTCATGGCCGCCGTTGCGTTCGGCGGCAGATCGATTTTCTCGACCTTCAATGCGTGAATGGTGAAGATGTAACGGTGCGGCTTGTGGCCGACCGGGGGGCAGGGGCCGCCGTATCCCGGGCCCCCGAAATCCGTATTGGTCTGGAGGCTGCCCGCTGGAAGAAGTTTCCCGTCCGGTGTGCCCGCGCCTTTGGGCAGCGACGTCACGGTGGCGGGGATGTTGTAGACCACCCAGTGCCACCAGCCGCTTCCCGTCGGTGCGTCGGGGTCGTAAACGGTCAGGGCAAAGCTCTTCGTGCCTGCCGGTGCGTTTTTCCAGGCGAGGGCAGGGGAGAGGTTCTTCCCTGAGCACCCGAACGAGTTGTAGACCTGATCGTTCTGAAGGGTTGCCCTGTGTTTGAAGTCGGGGCTGGTCAACGTGAACGTTTCAGCCCCCAGGGCCGGTGAGACGATGCAGAGAATAAAAATAAAGCATAGAAAATATCGCATGGGACATACCTCCTTTGTCTGACAGAATCTTTTCAATGCGTCTGGGGCCGCGTTTTCAAGAGAGCCCCTCGATCCGTCATGGCTGGTAAGGTTTTTTCCCCTTTCCCGGCATCATGCCGCCGGGGTACGCCGGCACGGTCATCGTCGTATAGCCTTTGGGAATTTCGAAGAGACTCTCCGGTTGTGTCCCCATGCGGATGTTCCGATACTCCATGCTCCAGCTCCCGTCTGTGGCCGCGGTCTTGACGGGGAAGTTGATGTCTGTTGCCACCCACTGATAGGACTTCATCACCTTGCCGCCATCCCTGTATGTGACTTCGTATTTTTGCGCGGGATGGCCGTCGATGGTTTCGGACCCTACCAGTTTTCTGGACATCTCTCCCCGCACCCTCTTCTGGACGGGAACCTGTGAGGGGTCGTACTTGGATTCCATGTACATCTTCTGGTCCGGCATAACAACCCAGGTCTTGTTGAGATCGCTGCGGACGATGCTGTATTGGCTCTGCCCCTTCGGTTCCAGACGTATCTTATTCCCCTGCACGTAAACCTTCGACTGCCCCGTGTATCCCTTGCCCCTGTGGATGACGTCCGCCGAGAAATTCTCCGCGGCTGAAACAGAGGCTATTGCGAGACTCAGTAAAAACATCATCCCCAGCACGACTGTCCTTTTCATTGGCCATCTCCGTTTCATGTTTTTTGAATCTGTTCTGTGAATCATGTTTCGCCCCGATGCCCCTTGAGTTGAGCCGCAGATGTCGATAGACTCATGGAGGGGGGAAATCGGCTATTATAATGACATTTTGATATGGTGATTGGCAACTATTTTAATCGGAGTTCCGGGCATCCGGCAATACCCGCGGGTACCCCTGATTTTTCTATTAAAAAAAGTGGCCCGTCACTTTTTTCTCTTGAGCCCGGAAATGCCTCTGATTTGTCTTTCGAAAGGCCTTTGCCGTCTTTTTTTGTCAAAATGTCAAGATATCAAGCCTGACCCCTTTTTTTTAAATTAAGACGGTAGGTTATCATACTTGAGCGAGGGGGGTGAGTCGTGGTTGACGGGGAGGATTAGAGCCGTCTAATACTTTTTTATTACCTCAAAATGGTACTTTGTACTGCTTGACTTTTGTCTTTTTTTAGGGCATCAAAGGATACAGAGTATCGGACTTGTGATAATCAAGGGAATGCTGTTTCTTGTTGCGAATTGCCGTTCAGGATTGACTGGCAACAGCGGAGTTTAAAGGGGGGCTGAATGATGAAAAAGTTGATTATAATAGGTATCCTCACGGTCCTGCTGATCCCGGGTTCAGTTCTTGCGCTGACTTACGATTTTAATGGGATAAGGGAAGGTAGATATGATCAAGGGACCTTTAATTCGCTACTTGGGCCGGATCACTATGTAGAATTCTCGGGAGGTACATTTGTTGCGGACTTCTATGCTACAGAAGAAAGCTTAAGGCTTCCCCGTTCCATGGTAATACGAACTTATTATACGGGAACGGAGGATTTCGGTGCGACAAGGGCCGCATTTGCCAATCCGACCGACTTTGTCAGTGTCGATATGGGCGATTTTGGTGGAGATGAGGATCGGCTTTTCCTGAATGCATATGATGCTCGGGGCAACTTGCTTGACAGTGCCAATTCAGTCCTTGGGGCAGGTGTAGCTGGAAGTCTAACCCTGAGCGTTTCGGCTGCGAACATCGCATATGTGCTTTTCGGTAGCACAACAACCGGGGACTATCCTAACAGCATCTACTGGGACAATTTCACTTTCAACGAACGCCCTGGTAACGGCGGCGGCAATGGTACTGCGGTGCCCGAACCCGCCACAATGCTTCTTCTCGGCGCCGGTCTTTTAGGCCTGGCCGGGTTCAGCCGGCGTAAACATCGCTCTTAACTTCAGATGTCTGAGCAGCATCTGAAACCTCAAAGAAAGGGCTGATCTTTTCGGAGATCAGCCCTTCCGTTTCGTAAGACTGTCTTCTAATCATCCTCCAGATGATTATTTGCCCGGGAACAGTCAGGTGTTCACCCCCTGGGCGACAAGCTTCCCTTCCTGGTTGTTGATGGTCCATTTGTAGGTAACGAACCCGCCTCGCTTTCCTTCCTTCTTGCTTATGACCTCGACCTCGGCGGAGAGGCGGTCGCCGGGGAACGCGGGCGTCCTGAAGGAAATGTCCGTCGCCCCGGTCCAGATGGCGTCCGCCAAAAAGCCCTGTTTGGCCATGAGACCCATCATGCTCGCGATGACGTAGATGCCGGGGGTGACCCTGTCCTTGAAACCCTTGCTCTTCGCGAATTCGGCACTGAGGAAGCCGGGCAGGTCCATGCCGGACATCTGCGCCACAAGGTCGATTTCCGTTCCCGTGATGGGCTTTGTTACTGTTGATTTGTAGACTTTGCCGATTTCAATTTCTTCAAAATACATGTTTTGACCTCCTTTCGTTGTGAAGCCTGTTTGCGCTGCTTTCCCCTTCGGCATTTACTGATAAAATATCGTATAGCCGAAGTCAAGAAATACCCATCTGTCGGACCTGCCGACTCACTTCACGAAACAGGTGAAATAAAGGGGACAGTCCCCTTTTCCGGCCCAGGTTGTTGATATGGTAAATCCGGCTGCTGCCTGTTTCAAAACAGCCTGGGCTTTTGATCCCCCGATCCATCTTAAATCCGCATTTCGTCAGGCACAGCGCGGTTTTCGATGTTTATTCTTTATTATTTTCAGGTATTTGTGTATAAGAAAACGGACATGCTTCAAATGTCATTTTTCATGTTAGATTTAAAATGTCTCTTCGGGGATACATGCAGAGATCCTGTCGGGCACAGATAAAAACCTGCTTCATTCTTTGAAATGGAGCCGATGGAATCTCTTCGGGGTGTGGCATCTTTATTCCGACACAGTGCCCCTCTTTTCAAAGAAAAGGACTCCTTGCCATGGACATGACTGCGTGGATCATCGTGATTTCCTTCGCTGGTCCGATTATAGGTTCGGCAATCGGTGTTTCCAGACGACCATCCTTTCCATACATATGCAACATGCTCTGTTTTGCAGCCGGGGTCATGCTTGCCATTTCGTTTCTCCAACTCATCCCCGAGGGCATAAACCTGTCCTCATCCTGGGTCTGTGTGCTCGGTCTCATCACCGGGGCGCTTCTCATGTTCGGCCTGGATCGGCTGATCCCGCACATCCATCCCCGTCTGTGCAGTCAGGAGCAGGGATGCAACCTGGAACGGACCTCCGTGTATTTGATTATCGGGATGTTTTTTCACAACTTTCCTGAGGGGATGGCCATTGCCGCGGGCGGGATTGTTGACGCGGAGGTTTCCCTGGTGATCGCGCTGGCCATCGCTATCCACGGAATCCCCGAGGGCGTCTGCACATCCGCTCCTTTTTTTCACGTCACCGGCGAGCGCTTGAAGGCTTTTCTTGTCTCCTCGTCGACCGCGATACCCATCGTGGCGGGCTATTTTGTCGCCCGATACGTTTTCAAAACCATCTCACCGTCATGGATCGGGTTCACCATCGGGGCCACGGCCGGTCTGATGATCTATATCACCGTAGATGAGCTGATTCCGAACGCGTGCGTGGGGCAAAATCACCTGACCATCTTCTCGCTTCTGACGGGGATCGTGCTGGTCCTATTGCTGGGTTCCCTGTAAAAAAACGAACTCCCTGTGCGGGTTTTGGGATCAGATCCTGCTATTTGCCGTTTCCACGGGGGAGAAAACAAAACGTGCGTATTCATAATGAGGTGATGGTTTGATGTGATTGATGACAAGTTTCGAGTTCTTCAGCGTCGTTCAGATACCGGGTGCTGAATTATCGACGGTACGCGCATGGGTAATATGAAAAATCTTGTCTAAATGCTCCGCCTCGTAAAAAGGCTCTTTTCCTTTAAAAGGGTTTAACCCACAGCCGCCACGAAAGGAGAAAGCAACTCGTGAAACTGGAGATTACCGTGGTGGAAGTCGCCGAGATTATAAAGTCTCTTCCGAATGTCAACCCTGAACCCGGCTGTTTTATCGGCCCATCCGCCGTTCATAGGCGCGGTAGATTTGATCGGCCAGTCCCTCATCCCCCCTGGCACTGAACCCCACCCGGACCCGGCCGTCGGCCTGTGTTCTCACCGTGACGGTGGCATCTGCGGAACCCCTGACTCCTCTGATAATTCCGCTTTCTCTGTCGGCCGACACAATGCTCACATCCGAGTCTTCCATCGCATCCAGCGCGGCGTTCCAGGAACGCTCCAAAGTGGCCGGCCTGTGGGAGTAAACCGGTTCAGGCGGGGGCGGCGGAGGAGACACAGGGCCGTATACGACGCAACCGACCATAATGATCATGGTCGGCAACGCGGTGATTTTCAGTATCCGTTTCCTCATGTCTATCTCCCGATCAGTCATTCCATGTGTGATCTGGCTGTCCGGATGGCGAGATCCTTGTCCTTTGTGATAAATCTCCACTCCATGCCCGTCGTGTGAATGCCGGCTTTCTTGTCCTGGCCCCTGCAGCAGTACCAGTGCTTGAAGCGCTCGACCGTGGCGAAAGGGTGGTTCTTGGCGCAGAGTATGCTGCAGGGCCTGTACACTTCAAAGAACACAACCTCATTGGGTTCGGCGTCGTAAAGCAGATCGTCGGGTAACTCGATCTGCGATACGTCAATGCCATCGGCCTCTTTTTCATCCAGCCAGTCTGAGATTTTCATGGGATGTCTTTACTTGGCCTTGAAGAGAACGAAAGTACCTTTGCAACTCTTCCTGCAGAAGTCGATGCGCTGCCCGTCGGGCAGACCCGTCATCCGGTAGCAGAGGGCCGGCTGCTCGATGCCGTCGCTCCGTGTCACCCGGCAGGCACCCGGTGCGTTTTTCCTGGGGCAGGGGGCTTTCACCCACTTCGAGTTCGGCCCGACGATGCCGCAGACCTTTGCGAGACCGGGTTTCAGCGTCTCTGCGAATTCCATGCAATTGAGCTTGCCGCCGGAAACCGTCCGGCAGGATGACGTCTCGGCGTGAAGCGGCGGTGCCGCGAGCATCACCAGGATCAGGGCGGACAGCACAAGTTTCAGCCTGCTCAAAAAACACCTTCTCGTAAGTGGCAAGATCGTTACGTGATGGGTTAACCAGACTGAATGGAAAATAGCCGATTCACAATCTTGAAATGCAGGACTCCCCCCACGAATCCGGACTACTTGACCCGAATCGACTCGATGATCACAGCCTCGCGAGGGCAGTCCGAGGGGAACGGTCCTTTCGGCCCGGTTGGCACGCTGGAGATGGCATCAACCACGTCCATGCCCTTGGTGACCTTGCCGAAGACGGCGTAGCCGAAATCGCGGACGCCGTGGTCAAGGAAGACATTGTCCTTGAGGTTGATAAAAAACTGCGCGGTGGCCGAATCCACCGCCGAGGTGCGGGCCATGGCCAGCGTGCCCCGCTCGTTCTTCAGGCCGTTTGTAGCCTCGTTCTTGATGGGCGCGCGGGTAAGCTTCTCGGAGAATTTCTGGTCGAAACCACCGCCCTGGATCATGAAGTTCCTGATCACCCGGTGGAAGACCGTCCCGTCGTAGTGTTTGGCCTCGGCGTACCTGATGAAGTTCTCGACCGTGATGGGTGCCCTGTCCCTGAAGAGAACAGCATCGATCACGCCCTTGTTGGTCTTGATTACGATGGTCGGGTTGCCCTTGCCCTGGTCTCCGGCAATCGCCAGGCTCGTGATCAGAAACATCGTCAATAAGATCAGAAACAATTTTTTCATGCATTCACTCCTTTTAGCGAGTAATGATCATGCACTACTTTTATATTGTACGGCGTATATTCCCTGAGTTTTATACGTAAACCGGTATTTTTTATTTCTTGATTTTATCATTCCGGTGTTGCTTGTCATGACATACTGAACAAAGTGTTTTCAAATTAGCTTCTATGTTTTCGCCGCCATGGACGTGGTGTTTTATGTGATGCAACTCTAAGTGTCGAGGATCTGATGGATTCCATTCATCGTGCGACCAACCACAACGTTTGCATTTATATCCGTCTCTCCTGAGTACTTCACGCCGCACATCGTCTGGGATGCTCCGATCATGTTCGGGACTTTGCCGATCTGCCTGCAGGAGATATACACCCACAGCCAGGTCTGGACGGCCGGTCGTTTTCGACGCAATAGGCCAGCCGTATTCTGTTCGAAGCTCTCGTACACGCCGAGCCCATTCTGTCTTATTGCCTGCAACGTACCTCAATTCTTCGCCCGTAATATTTCGACCGACATTCATTCGAAAATACTCTAAAATCTTGTCTCTTACGGCGGCTCGCTTTTTACGTATCGTATTTGCCAAATTCCAACGATGCGCTGCGTCACGATCCTCCTCATCGTGAAGAAGCACATATTCGTTCGGCTTGATATCCGTCAATCCCTCACCATGGTCGTCGGCTTCATCTGCCAGCATCTCTTTGATTGTCATGCCGCTGGCAATAGCCCAACCAAATTGGACACGAAGCTCCCTGACTCGCCTAGCATATTCTTGTATACCGGACACGACAAGAAGCTCGTCGCCATGGATAGTAAGACGCGGATATCTCCTGAAATAGTAAAGAATTCGATCTCGGGCAGCTGATGCATACTCTACGGGAATCAAGGATTTGCCTAGAGTCCGAAGAGTTCGAAAGATTGGAATTATAGCTAACACTTTTTGACGTAGCTCACCATCCCGCAGCTCTTTTTCAAAATTCCTGATTAAAATTTCAACTTTCCGTCTGATGCCTTCGGGGTCGGCGTGTGTTCCACCTGTTGCGTTACTAACCATTTAGAAACCTTTCCAATCTTTTCAGCAATTTTTGAGGCTTCTGTGTCTCGCACTGCCAGACGACCAGAACTTTCCACCCCATATTCTGCAACTTGCCTTTAAACGATTTGTCTCGTTTTATGTTTTGATCAAGCTTCCTATTCCAGAAAGCTTTGTTTGTTGAGGGGCGCTTCGAACGCGAGCAATTAATATGACTATGCCAAAAACATCCATGAACGAAGATCACCTTTCGATGACGTGGAAGAACAATGTCGGGGTTCCCTGGAAGGTCACGACGATGCAATCGGAACCGATAGCCAAGGCGATGTACAAATGACCGGACTACAAATTCCGGCTTTGTGTTTCTGTTCTTGACTCGGCTCATTATCCAACTTCTCTTTGCGGGAGAGAAGACATCCGTCATATCAACTTTCACCGATCCTTAGGAGCATATAGACGACATCTGCCACCCGTGCTGCTAAAAGTGGCGGAACAGCGTTGCCGATTTGTCGGGCGATTTCTATTTTAGATCCCTTAAATATAAAATCGTCGGGAAAAGATTGAAGTCTGGCAGCTTCACGATGTGTGATCGGTCGATGTTGCTCAGGATGCAAGTATCGGCCTTTTTCCGGTTTAAAAAACTCCGTCCGTATGGTGAATGCCGGTCTATCCCACCAGAGTCTTCCAAAAAGATCTGTTCCGCCGCTCTTCTTGCGAATCCAGCAATCAGGGGTCAAATCAAGAGCACGCTTCTGCAGATCGAAGCGGTTCATACCTTCTTTAGGAATGGCTCTGTATCTTGCTAGACTCTTAGGTGTAGGCGTTCGTCCAAAATGCAGATCTAAGGGTGGTGGGACGTCTCTGATACCCGTGCCGGTTGGTGGCGGCAAGTCTGCAATTACGTCTCGGACCGTACGCCACCTTTTAGCGTTAGGGAGATATCCGGCATTGCTCTGGAAAAAGTCCATTTGTAACGTCGTCGTTGTAGGATTGAAGTGAGAACGACGTGGAGGGAAAACCAACTTTGGATCAAGGAATTTACAACCTATGATGAATGCACGTTTTCTTGTTTGAGGTACACCATAGTCTGCTGCGCAGAGCAGATCACCCCAAACCTTGAAGCCCATTTTTTCCGCCATACCCATGATTTCACCGTGCTCGAACGAACCCAAAAGCTGCGGCACGTTTTCCATGACGAAAATTTTGGCACGAGAACGCTCTATAACCTCCAAGTAAGGTCGCCACAATTGCTTGCGTGGATCTCCTTCTCTCTGTTTGTTTAAAAGACTGAAACCCTGACAGGGAGGACCGCCGATTACAACTTCAGCACGTGGAATCTTGGTTTTGGGATCATTTAATATGTCTACAATATCACCCGGAACGCAATGATGACCGAAGTTTGCATTGTAGGTTTCTACGCAGGCATTGTCGAAATCATTACCCCATACCGGATCAAACGTGTGTCCGAATCGGCTCGTAAATCCAAGAGTCATCCCACCGGCTCCCGCAAAGACATCAATAAGGCGAAAGCGCTCTCTTTTCTTTGTGATTTTATCGCTCATGCGAGCATCGTAGGTGCGCTGCTCTTCCCGTAGGAGCCATGGTTGATTAAGTTCTTTCTTCATTGAAAATGCTTTTTTTTAGAAAAAGAGGTCAGGCTTGACATCTTGACATTTCCTTGCTGACTTCTCATAAACAAAACCCCAGTCCTCTTTGCGAGATACGGGGTTTTGTTGCCATCACTCCATGTTCCCATCCTGTGCCGTGAAGTGGCAGGTCACAGAAGACAGCGGACAATGTTCGTCTCTCTGGTCTTGTATGTTTACTTCAGTCTTTCAAAATCCGTTTCAGTTCGGTAAAGGGTCTTTCATGGTTTGAGTCCGGCGCGGCAGACCGTTTTGGTCTGGGGCACCAGGCCCGACAAATAGCATGGGTCGCCACGCCGCGTCTCTTTGGTCACTCTCGTCGTTTCGTTCCTTGTATCTTTTCTGATCTTCTGAACTTCTTATCTTCTTTTTTTCTTGGCCTTTGCCTTCGGTTTTGCTTTTGCCTTAGTCTTGGGTTTGGCTGATTTAGCCTTCGCAGCCTTCGGCTTCGCTTTTGGCCTGGCGGCTTTGGCCTTTACTGGTTTGGCCGTCGGTTTTTTCGCGACAGTTTTGACAACCGGAGCGGGCTTCTCTGCCGGTTTCGCCTCGACCTTGAACATGGCGTCGAGCTTGGCGATAGCCTTGTCAAGATATTCGGGCTTGGTTCCGCCGGCCTGGGCCATGTCGGGCCTGCCGCCGCCGCTTCCGCCCACGATGGGGGCGATCTGCTTGACGATCCTGCCGGCGTCGTACTTCGCGGTGAGATCCTTCGTGACCATGCAGAGAAGCATCGCCTTGTCGCCCACCTTACTTCCGATCAGGATGACGCCCGACTTGATCTTGTCGCGGATCTTGTCACCGAAATCGCGCAGGCTCTTGACGTCCGAGGCCTCCACGGTGGTGGCGAGAACCTGGATGCCGTCTACGCTCCGGGCCTTCTTGATGATGTCGGCCGATTCCCTTGCCGCCAGCTTCCCTTTGAGGGCCTCGATCTCGCGCTCGAGATCTTTCTGGTGCTTGAGCACCTTGTCGACACGGTCCGCCACTTCCATGGGGCCGGTCTTGAAAATGTTGGCCACTTTCTTCAGTTCGTGATCGACCTTCTTGATATACTTGACGGCCTCGCGGCCCGTCACGGCCTCGATCCTGCGCACACCCGCCGCCACGGCCGACTCGGAGAGAATTTTCAGTAGACCGATGTTCCCCGTGCGGGTGACGTGAGTGCCGCCGCAGAGCTCGGCGCTCACCTTGCCCATCTGCACGACGCGGACCTTGTCGGAGTATTTCTCATCGAATACCGCGTGGGCGCCCGTTTTCATCGCCGCTTCCTTGTCGAGGATGCTCGTTTTGACCGGGAGGTTCGCCTGGATGTACTCGTTGGCGAGTGTCTCAATCCGGTCAAGTTCGTGCTCGTCGATGCGCGAGAAGTGTGTGAAGTCGAAGCGCAGGCGCTCGGGGTTGACGAGCGAGCCCGCCTGTTTCACGTGATCGCCCAGGACGCTGTGAAGGGCGGCGTTCAGCAGGTGAGTCGCCGAGTGGTTGGCCTCGGTGGCTCTACGGGTCTGCGTCTCCACCTTCAGGTGGACCGAGTCGCCGACCCGGAGGGTCCCCTTCTTGAGCTTGCCGATGTGGGTGATGAGATTCTCGTCGGGGCGCTGTGTGTCCCAGACCTCGAAGACGAATCCTTCGCCTTCGATGACGCCCGTGTCGCCCACCTGGCCGCCCGTCTCTCCGTAGAAGGGCGTCTGGTCGGTGAAGATCTCGGCGTTCATGCCCTCGGTGATGACCTCGACGTCCTCATCCTTCTTCAGGATGGCCGTCACGAAGGAATTGGCCTCGGTGATCTCCTCGTAGCCCACGAGTTCGCTCTTGATGCCCCTGAGAGAAAGCTTCTTGTAGCTGTCGGCGACGGCCGCATCGCCGCTTCCCTTCCAGCTCTCACGGGCCTTCTCGCGCTGTTCCTCCATGAGCTTCTCGAATCCCTTCATGTCGAGATCGAGCTTGTCCTTCTTGACGATGTCCGCCGTGAGATCCACGGGGAAGCCGTAAGTGTCGTAGAGCCTGAAGACCACATCACCGGGGATGACGGTCTTCTTCGATTTCTTGAGTACGGACACCTCATCGGTCAGGATGCGAAGGCCTGTGTCGAGGGTCTCGAGGAAGCGCTGCTCCTCGTTGAAGATCACCTTCTGGACGAAGGAGAGCCGGTCGACGCTCTCGGGGTAGGCATCCTTCATGACATCTACCACGGAGGTCACGACTTCGTTCAGGAAGGGCCTGTCAAAGCCCAGAAGCTTGCCGTGTCTGCAGGCGCGCCGCAGGATCCTGCGAAGGACGTAGCCGCGGCCCTCGTTGGAGGGGAGGATGCCATCGGCTATGAGGAAAAAGACGGCCCGGGCATGATCGGCGATGACCCGCATGGAGGTGTCGTTATCGGCGTTTTTCCGGTACTTTTTGCCGGAGAGCCTCGCGATGTGGTCGATGATCGGGGTGAAAAGATCCGTGTCGTAGTTGCTCCGGTGCCCCTGGACGACAGCCGCCAACCGCTCGAGGCCCATGCCCGTATCGATGTTGGGTTTGGGAAGGGGGGTGAAGCTCCCGTCGAGGTTGCGGTCGAACTGCGTGAAGACGTGGTTCCACAGCTCCAGGTGTCGGTCGCAGGAGCACTCGACGTTGCAATCGGGCTTTCCGCATCCCACCTCGGGACCCTGGTCGTAGAGGATCTCGGAGCAGGGGCCGCAGGGGCCCGTCTCGCCCACCATCCAGAAGTTGGTGTCCATGCCCATGCGGAAGATCCGCTCGGCGGGGATGCCCATCTCCTTGTTCCAGATGTCGAAGGCTTCGTCGTCCTTTTCGTAGATGGTGATGTACATCTTCGATTTGTCGAGGCCCATGACGTTCGCCAGGAAATCCCAGCCCCAGGCGATCGATTCCCGCTTGAAGTAGTCGCCGAAGGAGAAGTTGCCCAGCATCTCGAAAAAAGTGTGGTGGCGCGCCGTGTAGCCCACGTTCTCCAGGTCGTTGTGCTTGCCCCCCGCCCGGACGCAGCGCTGGGAGCTTGCCGCCCGGTAATAACCCCGGTCCTCCAGCCCCAGGAAGCAGTTTTTGAACTGGACCATCCCCGAGTTGGTAAAAAGGAGCGTGGGGTCGTCCTTCGGAATGAGCGACGAGCTCGGGATAATGGCGTGTCCCCGCTCTTCGAAGTATTTCAAAAATTTTGCCCTGATCTCACTCGATGTCATCGAACAAACCCTCCTGTTTTTTTCCAAGCGCCTCTGCGATAAGCGACCACGAATAACCCCGCAGGGCGAGGCTCTGGGCGAGCCTTCGTTTCTCTGCGCGGTCAAGGCCGCCGGGCTTTCTGCCTTTCAGTTTTTTCTGAAGGACCTTGCGGATTCCCTCCCGTTCTTCAATTTCCCCCCGAACGTCCGCGATGGCCCTTGCGATGAGTTCCTTCGCGATCCCTTTGTCGGCGAGGCTCGTCTCGATCCTGCGGTTGCCATAGTGCCTGTTCCGCGCGAGATGCCGGGCCCAGTCCCGGGCGAAAGTCTCGTCGTTGAGATAGCCGTTCTCCGCGAACATCTTCACGACCCGGTCCACGACGACCCTTTCGAAGCCCCTGTCAACGAGTTTGTCTTTCAGCTCCTTCTTGCTCTGCGCCCGGCGGGCGAGGAGTCGGAATGCCCTCTGTCTGGCCTTTTCGAAGGGAGGGTCTTCCCTCATTTCTTCTTTTCTTTTTCTTTCGGTTTCTCCGCGGCTGCGGCCGGCACGGGCTCTTTGATCTTGATCCCGTGTTTCTCACGGATCTCCGCCTCGATCTTATTCATGAGGTCCGGGTTTTCCTTCAGAGAGATTTTCGCATTCTCCCTCCCCTGGCCGAGGCGGTCGCCCTTGTAGGAGTACCAGGTGCCCGTCCTTTCGACGATGCCGTCGTTCACGCCGAGGTCGAGGACGTCGCCCTCCCGCGAAATCCCCTCACCGAAGATGATGTCGAATTCCGTTTCTTTGAACGGCGGGGCCACCTTGTTTTTGACGATTTTCACGCGCACGTGGTTCCCCACGACCTGGTCGCCCTGCTTGATGGGGGAGATCCTGCGGATGTCGATTCGCATGGAGGAGTAGAACTTCAGGGCGTTGCCGCCTGTGGTTGTCTCGGGGTTTCCCATGAAGATGCCGATCTTCATTCGCAACTGGTTGATGAAGATGACGGAGGTCTTGGACTTGCTGATGGCGCCGGTCAGCTTCCGCAGGGCTTGCGACATGAGTCGTGCCTGGAGGCCCATCTGGGCGTCGCCCATGTCGCCTTCCAGCTCCGCCCGCGGCACCAGGGCCGCCACCGAGTCGATGACCAGCACGTCGAGGGCACCGCTTCTCACGAGCGTCTCGGCGATCTCGAGGGCCTGCTCGCCCGTGTCGGGCTGAGCGATGAGGAGGTCGTCGGTGTTGACGCCGATCCTTCTCGCGTAGGCGACATCGAGGGCGTGCTCGGCATCCACGTAAGCTGCAAGTCCGTTTTTCTTCTGCGCCTCGGCCACGATGTGAAGGGCGAGGGTCGTCTTCCCGCCGGCCTCGGGCCCGTAAATCTCGATCACCCTCCCGCGCGGAATGCCGCCGACGCCGAGAGCCATGTCGAGGCTCAACGACCCCGTCGAAATGACGGGGACATCGATCACCTCGTCGCTCCCCAGGCGCATGATCGAGCCCTTGCCGAACTGACGTTCAATCTGGCTGATGGCCAGATCCACTGCCTTGTCCCTGTCGATGTCTGCCATGAATGCCTCCGTGCTCAAATGGTCCTGAAAGAGAATGTGTAATTTAAATGATTTTTTCGGTTTTATAAAGCAAAAATCCGTTTGTTTTCAGCCTTCGAGGGAGAAGTAGCCGAGCTTCGTGTAAAGGGGCCCCCCGGGACGCAGGTCGCTCCGGTAAAGGGTGATCCCCTGGGCCTGGAAGCCACCCGCGTTGAAGTCCTTGAACTCGTCGAGCACGGCCGAAAGCCCCTCGATCCCCCGATGGGCCTTGGTCCGGCCGAGGGTCAGGTGAGGCCTGAAGGGGCGTTCCTCCCTCGGGAAGCCGATGCCGTGCAGGTCGTCCTCGATCTTCTTCTGAAGGGCCGCGAGGGCGTTGTCCCCGCTGGTGATCCCCAGCCACAGGACCCGGGGCTGTCGGGCGTTCGGGAAGACGCCGACCTTCTCGGCTGAAAGCGCAAAGGGCTTGAAGCCTTTCACGCTGCCTTTCAGGAGCTTGTCGATGTGCTCGATGTCCCGGTCCGAGATGCTGCCGAAGAACTTGAGCGTCAGATGGACGGAGCCGGGTTTCGTCCAGCGGATCATCCCTTCCTTGAGGGAGTTCCGGAGGCGGTACTGAATCTTCTCCATCGAGTCCTTGATTTCTTTCGGTATATCGATGGCGAGAAAGGTCCTGATCATCTTTTCGGCCTGTGTCGTCATTTTCTCCCCCTTGAATCCAACCCCAGGATGAATCGTCGAAGTAGCTCGAGAGCCCACTGTGACGTGATCTCCTTGATCCGCCTGCGATCCCACCGGAACTGAAAGTCCCGGCAGACCCTCTTCCTGCCGTCGGTTACGGCGATAAAGACGGTGCCCACCGGCTTGTTCTCCGTCCCCCCTGTCGGGCCGGCGATCCCCGTCGTGGAGAGGCCGATATCCGTTTTCGCGAGCTCACG
>ERZ795052.703-NODE-703-length-49652-cov-10.715608_pt1 | contig 49652 bp, 60 predicted proteins | sample MGYA00375136_ERZ795052 | MGnify/ENA primary metagenome ERZ795052 (study PRJEB30181, sample SAMN05720156) | activated sludge metagenome | isolation source: Anaerobic digester | place: Japan | collected 2015-05-26 ... | reverse complement strand
TCTAAATCCTCTTCGTCTTCCTCATCTTCAAGTTCGTCTTCTAAATCCTCTTCGTCTTCCTCATCATCATCCATTACTTTCTCAAGCATCAATTCTGTGTCCTCGGTGAATATCGAATCGAGTTCTCTCTTTAAATCAACTTCTTTATTATCCTCATCGATAATATCATTAATGATACTCTCATCATCCTCTAATTCTTCTGAAAATTCATCTTCATTTACCAAAGCTTTATCTAAATCTTCAATAGATTCAATTTCCGATAACAACTTATTAAGGATGACTTCTTCATCCTCATTTAAATTGATATCGAATTTTTGATCATAAATTTCATCAATTATTTCATCAGCATCCTGGAGATCTTCTTGTATTTTCTCGACTTTATTATCGAGAATTTTCTGAACTGTATTAGTTAATGCAGATGAGGTTTCGGAATGTTTCAGAGGCTTATTTTCATCTTGCCACTCAATAATCTGATCAACCGATGATTTATAATAATTCATCTTATTACCGATCAATCCACCAACAGCTTCTTCCAAAAAAGTTATATAGCTCTTATCTTCCATTTTAGTAATCCTCCATATTTAATTAAAAAATCTTTTTCTTAATCTTGAAATTTGTAATTTATTCTCTTTAATAGAATTAATTATATCTTATTCTAGAAAGGAACATTGCCTGAATCATAATCATCTGGATCCCGAATTTTTACCTCCTTCGTTAAATTTATTTCTAGGTTTTCATTCTCCTCAATTCTTAACTCATCATCCCCATCATAATATATTGCTGTATCTTTTTTAATTTCAAATTGATCATAATCACCTGAAATTGACAAATCCTCGAATATATCTTTCTGTAAATTATTTTCTTTTATCATTTCACCGCAATATAGCTCATTTCCATTCTCATCAATTTCTAAAATTCTGAAATTAAAACAATTCTGATCATTTATTTGTTGTTTTACAACCACCAACTTAGGCTCACTTATTGCTCCATTTCTATTTTTTAATAAAGTCATTCTGATCTTTTTATATTGATATATACCATACTTCGTATTTATATTATATAGAGGATCAGATACATTTTGCAAGAATATAACTACATCTGATTCATTTATCTTAATCATGGATTCTCCCATTTGGGTTAAATCGGGATTTGAATCCACATTATATCCTGAGCGATTCAATTGTGTGCAAGTCACAATTGGAATTGAATATTTATTTGCTAGCAATTTAAACTTCTTTGCAACCATACCTTGCTCAAATCTATTACTTTCTGACTTTTCTTTTGTTCCTTTAAACTCACCGCTTGAGATTTTATCAAGATAATCAATATAGACACACTTCAAATTATAATTTGGATTATTAGTGACTTCTTTAATCAATGCCTCAATATCATTGACACTTGTTTTATCTGGCTCATAATAATAAAATTTAATATCACAATTATTCTGTTTAGATATCTCCTTAATCTTACTCATTATATTCACATCATCATTTTCCATTATTCTCTTACTTAGACTTTTTACAGATGTCCCGGTAAGACAGCAATAAAATCTAGAGAATGTTTCATGCAAATAGTTTTCTGCACTAATATATAATAATACATCAGTCTTCCCATCCTCTCTTGGAGCTTTTTGATTCATTATTAAAGCATTACAAATTAAATTAATCAATAACATCGATTTACCAACACCAGATTCCCCACCGATAAGATATAAACGATCTGATTCAAATCCCCCCGCAGTAAACCTATCCTCTAAAAGGCGAAATCCTGTTTTTACACTTCGCTTGGTATCAGATACCTCACGTAATTTATTGAGAACAGGAGTATAATCATCCTCCAACAAACTTAATTTAGAGATCTGCCTATGCATTTGACGATTTTTATTCTCAATTAGCTTATCATATAAATTCACTAATAATTTTTCATAATTTTCAAGTATTATATCTTCACTTTCATAATTCTCTGTTCTGATATCATTAAGAATAGTTGTCAGCTCTCGTTCTGCAAAAATCATCTCATACATTTTTCTTCTTTTCAAAATCTTATTATAAAAAGTAATGATATCTTCTTTATTAATTTTCTCCTGACTTAATTCTGTGAGATAAGATATGAACTCTTTAAATTTACCAACATATAAATCATCAATCAATTCATCAATACTTATATCAGGAGTTTGCATTCTCCTGCGTACCATATGTTTTACCAAATCAAATTTTTGCTTAAACTCCAAAGAAAAATCATCCCTTTTGGTTTCTTTATCATACAATTCAAGAATAAACAACAGATCAACAAAGAAGTCAGAATATTCGTTCTCAATTTCTTTAATCGTACAAGTAAATAATAGGCTTCTGTTTAAGAAATAATCACCAATCATAATTCATCCTTTTTATATCAGGCTTTGAAATTCTTCCGATACCATATAGTTATTTACCAAGTAATCAATATAATCCAGATCCAATGATTCCAACACCTCCAAGGAATTCTGAATGTTATTTATTCTGTAATCAATCTTTCTGGAAAATTTACCACCATTAAATTTAATCATATACTTATCAATCTCGTCATTGAATCTGAAAAATTCCTTATTTTTATAATACGGATATAGCTTATCGACTATCTTATAGCACAAATCTTGAAAGGTGGCAAATAAATTAAACATCTGAAAAATTCCATATGTATATATAATTTTGTTCATCCGTCCGTTACAATAAAGTGGGTCATCAATTTTATTCAACTTCTTTATTCCATATCCATCTATTGATTTGTTGATTATATCATAAAATAAATCCTTTATAATTCCCTCATTTCTCCACATCATATCCAAAGAGTCTGAACGTAAAGTCATTTTTCTTATGATATTAAACTTATCCAAAACGTATATATATCTTCCCATCCCAAGAATCTTAAAAATAGATGAGCTATCATATGTTATCTCGATATCAATACCATGAGTTTCTTTAATGTGCTTTTCAAAAAAGCAATGCTCCAAAATAGATTTAAATTCAGTCTCGCCCAGAACATGAAATCTCAATTTCTTAATATTATTATTTTTAGCATAAGATAAAACATGAACTAAAGGAACAACATACATAACACATGGGGGAGTATTCTTGGTATTGGCCAAGCTCACCAAACCACCAGTAGCGAAATTCTTAAAATACTTTGGAAATTCCAATTCATAAAACATTTTTTTATATATCTGAAATAACTTTGGTGTTCTGAAATGATGAATATACAAAATTTTATTTCTTATATGCTCAGGCAAGTTGACTGCTAATTGATATGATTCGATATTCAAATTTTCCAATTCTTTCCATGTTTTAAATGGACAACTTTTGAATCCAGCAGATAGATCCAATGTAAAAGCATAGTTAAATAAGTGATCATTCTTATTTAAGAATTCATGATAAAGCTTAATAAAATGGGGTATATCCCTATTCTCTACATATCCTTGCTGTATTGAATATCCTCCGCTATCAATAATAATCTCTATATCCTTCATATATTCTTTATTACGCATTCTTGTTAATAGCTTCACATAACGTTGAATCAATTTTTTCTCTACCTTGCAACCCTTTACGACATAAATTCCAATTGATGATAAGAATTTATCAACATTGTTATGCAAGAACTTATTCACATTTTCATTAGTTAAATAATCAGAATGCTTTCTTATAACAGCATCAATATGATTTTGCACACTGGGTAAAGCAGCAGAAACGAACGATGAACTCATGGCTATTATCCTCCTTTATAAAAATTATTTTTAAATAGGTAATTCTAAAAAGAGAGGCTTGAAGATCTCTTGAACATAGTTTGCCGATATCTTAAATGTATTAACTTTCTCACCTTTCTTGTTAACATGTTTATCTTTTTGTAATTCCCCAATAATAAGCAAATGATTATCCTTTTTCAATACATGCAGATATCTATCTGCTTTCCAAAAAATGACTTTAATTTTTTCTTCAGAATCTTTTCTTGAGAATCTGCTAAGAAAATAGAATTCCGCATTTTTGGAATTGTCTATTTCGAAGATTCTTACCTCAGAAGAAATAATTCCTTCTAAAACAACTTGATTCAAAAAATTTTTTGTTTCATGATTGTTCATTTTTCTTCATATCCTTTCATTATATATATTAAATTATGAATTGCAGAAATATATCCTTTTTTTATAAGAAAAGGAGAAATATCATGGATACAAACACGTATCGCAGTACCCAAATTCCTCGTTAGCATTTATATTAAGGGCTTCCATGGGTGCTCCTTAATATAAATGCAATTTTACGAGGTGAGTCAATGATATTTTTAATGGCAGAATTACTTTAAGAATATTATTGACTCCAATCTATTTTGCATTAAAACCCCATGGAAACAATAAAAAAATTTCAGCACATTATATATGGGGCACTTCTGCCCCATATATAATGTGTTTTTGTCGAAATTTTTTATTTTTTATTATATATATTAATTATTGATTTGATATTCCATTACATCATTTCAGGAGGAAAAAAAGATGTATATCATAACCTCGTCTGGGACGGTGTTAACGGACAGGCAAGAAATAAGCCAGCGCTATTCGCCGGCGCTGGCTGAACTCGTTCTGGGGCCTCTTCCCCAGAACCAGTCCGACCAATCCGAGGATGGTATCCTTTACAAGGATACCATCCGGGCCGAAGGCGGCAAAGAGGAGGAGTAAATCCTCCTCTTTTTATTTTTATAATATTATTTTCCTCTTTGTAATCCCCAGATATCAACATGTATCCTTGGAGAATATCGTACTCCCATTCTTTTACAAAACTCCGCTGCTTCTTCTTTATTTTTTCTGTTTGTTCTATCTGAATCAACCAAAAATGTTTCTGGCATAATAAAAATATTATCATGTAATAATCTATCGGGAACATATTTGTTCAAAAAAGATTCTATCGAATCCATCATCTCAGAACTATAAACAAATTTATAGTAATATTTATAATTGAACTTTTTCATTTTTTTTGAGAATTTTCTCAGGTTATAAAACTCATAAACTGTTGAGATATCTACTTTGTTATTACATTCTGAATAAGCCTCAATATTAAGTTTGGGAGAAATGGAAAAATAAATATTATCCATTTCATCAATATCATCTTCAAGAGAATAATCCAATATGTCTTTTTCAAATTTATTTAAATTATCAAATAATGTATTCATATATATTTGTTCTGGGTCATATATACCTGTTGTCTCAATGGTTACAATGAAATCTCTAGCAAAGAAAGAAGCCATTTTTACCAACTGATCATAATTTTCTCGATAGAAAGGTTCTCCACCAGTGATAACCACATGCTTACATTTATTTCTTAATACAGCATTATATAAACTTTCCAATGACCATTCTTCATTTCGTTTCTTCCAGGTAAATTTTGAATCACAAAAGAAACAACGTAAAGGACAAATCCCCATTCTGATAAAATATGACGGTGTACCACAGAATGATCCTTCACCTTGAATTGAAAAAAAATGTTCAACAACATTCAAAGTTTGATTCAAAGTATTCATAGTTAAATCCTTTCTGGGAGGTATTTAATAATGCTTAAAGAAAAATTCAGGAGAAAGCCCAAACTTATTAATACCGTGAGAACCTCTAAGTATACTAAGAAAGTCTATACCTTTAACAAAAAAATAAATAAGAATTCAGAAATAGCTCAGATAACAACATTTCATAATAACCAGTTTAAATTATTAACCTTGAGGGATGAACCAAATATCAAATTTAAATATTTGATACATCTTGATAAATGGTATCAAGAAGAATTGGGTAAATACTTTAATAATGATTATGAAATCTTGGATTTCTTCTTTTAAAATTTATTTTCTTTGTAAACATTCTGTTATTTCTTTATAACGCTCTATCCAACAGTACTCAATCATTTTTTCAACATCAACAATATAATAATCTGGTAATCGTTCCAAATCCTCTGGTATAACAATACTTGTATTTTTTTTGCTCAATAAATGTTTTCTTTTCTGTATATGTTCAGGTGCTCTATTTTCATCAATGCCCTTTATAAAAAACAATTTACCTTTTGTTCCATGGAAAAAGCATTCATATTCTAATTTATTCCAGAGCAACATTGCTTCAATATGGAATGGAACTTTATTATTCTTATATTCAGATATTGGTTTAGTGAAATTAACCATTCTTGCAATTGACGCATCGCCTTCAGCACACAAATCATATATTTCTCTTTTCTTTTCTTCAATAAAATCTTTTATCTCATGAAAATTAATTGTTTTCGGTTTTAAGATCAGATCCAATAGTTGTTTTATGTATTCTTTAGTCTTATCAGGATATTCCGATCTCTTCAAACAGATTCCTTTAATGTCATACTCATCAACTGGTCTACCATCTTTATTTATTATATGTAAACAATACCGTTTCTTAACATTGGGGAACAATGCTCGATCAGCAACTACCTCTTGCTTCAGATTTAGTAAAGAATTATCTGGTTTAATATTATGTAATTCAACAAACTTAACCAATAATTCATTATTCAGGTAGTTCTCTAATTCTTTACAACAGGATAAAACTTTCTCCACTATATCTGGATCATCTTTCGCTATAAGATTCTTACTATACAAATAATCATAAATATTCACAAATATAGAATCAGTATCACCATAACATATAAATGGAATCTGATCCTCACTTTTAATTATAAAATCTGAATCAATATCTTTATTACCTGTTTTTAAATAATGACCCAGATGATATTGAACAAACTTGCTAACCTCTTGACCTGTTTTGGTAATTGCCTCAGCCATTCTCTCATTGAAGAATCTGAAATGCTTATTAGCCAGAACTCCATAAATTGAATTATTTGTAATTTTGTAAACTAATTGTCTATTTGAACAGACATGGTATTCATTGCTCTTCTTATCCAATTTTCTCATTTTCTGCCGATATTCTTTTCTTGAATCCAACAGATATTTAACTACTTGAGAAATAAATGATTCTTTATAATCATGCCCTAAAAAGATTGTTCCATTTATATTAATAATTCCTTTATACTTCTTCAAGAATTTATCGAACTTCTCTAATGTAATAGTTTTACTTATTACATTCTTTTTATACGGATATAAAATTATGGTGAACTTTTCAGGCATTTCATCTTTTTTATAGATATATTTATATGCCAACTTGTCATCAATACTAGCGATCATGGTTATGGATGGATCCATGTTATAAGTAACAATGGTTGATGGATATAGAGATGAAAAGTCAAAATCAACAATATAACTATGCAAACCAGAAATGGGTTCTCTCACATAAGCACCCTTTATAGGTTCACTTCCTCCATCTCTTTCATGTATAGCATCTTTACAAACATATCCATTCTTTTTGGCGTACGATACAATTAGAGGATCAATCAATCCCATGGTACTCTTGCTAGCATTCCAAGTTGAAGAACAAATTCTTATCATTTCGTATAGCAATTCAATAAATTTCAATTTCTCCTCTAATTCAAATAATAATTCTGTATCAACTTTTGAATATTCAATGAATTTATTGATGTCTTTGATATATATGTTATCCAGTGTTCCTTCATATGCAACCTTATCTTTGCTCAATTCTTTTCTTGCAATTGATCCTAATTTATAACTTGATTCTTGATTATACGTAAACATTTTATATACTTCTAACAAATCCAAGAAATGCAATCCGTAAATAAAATGATTTCCATACCTTTCAAAATCAAATGAGGTTTCTCCAATAGGAGATAACATATTGATATCAATTCCATTTTTTTGCATTCTGTTATAAATATAAGGCAAATCAAACCCCAATCCATTCCAAGCTGTTATGATATGAGGATCATATTTTTTAATCTCTTCACAATATGCTAACAACAATTCTCTTTCTGTATCAAACAATTTAATATTCACATCATCCCGTTCTTGGATAGCTGATTGATCCATTTGAGGAAATCTGACAATATAAACATTGGTCTGACCATCTCCATTTTTAAATGAAATTGCATTTATTGGTTTGTTTGCAATTTCTGGTCTTGGAAATTCCAGATTTCCATCACTGAATACCTCAATATCCATAAATTGAATTTTTAATTTGCAAGGTATTTCTTCTACCTCGCGTTTTATTCTGTAATCAATTACATGTTTAAATTCCAATTTAACATCTCGCTCAAAGAATGTATATTTTTCTTTATCGGCAGGTTTTATATCATAAAAATTAAGATGTAAATTTACATTTGATGCAGGAAGTATTGTTTCATAATCCAAAGCATTACCTTCCTTAGTATAATAATACTGTATATCATCTTTAATTTTATAATATACTTTATTTCCATTGTTATCAAGAAAAATATATAATATGGTATGCTTATTTCTTAAATATTGCACATCAAATAAACAATATTCTTCTTTATAATATTCAGATGGTAAGGTAAAATAATATAAATAATTCTCATTTATACCCCGGGCCGATTCTATATTTACATCCTCTGATTTACTTACATTTACAAATACGTGTTTATTTAAATTTTCTTTTATTAACTTTAAATCTGATTCAAACAAATTATATGATTCTGATCCTATACCACCGTTTCTTAAAATATAACTTGGGTGTATAGTAAGCATTACATTAATATTATTATAAGTATAAAATTTACCTCTTAATTTTAAGATTCCACTTTCAGCAATATTAAATACTTTCATCGGCATAGAACCCATAATCAAAATAAGTTCCAAATTAGGCAAATTTTTGATAAGTGTCTGCCAATTAATTTTACAACATTCCAATGCCTCAAGTGGGGGATTTGAATTTTTATTGTTCTTATCCAAATTAGCACACAGACAAACATTGGTAATTATATGTGGAATTTGATTTAATTTTAATCCATTAAATACTTCTCTAAAAATTTTACCCGCTGGTCCGCAGAGCGGTTTATTATTCTTCACCTCTTCTTTGGAAGGTGCTTCCGCTAAAACCAATAATCTTATTTTGTCTAATTCATTATGACTGGATTCACCAATTACTATTGGTTTCTCATACAAAGGACATAATGAGCAATTAGCATAACTCTTTTTCATGATCTCAAAACCACCCTTCTTTATAACATCTCTCTCAAAAAAATAAAAGGTAAAACCAAAGAGATCAAACCATATGAAAATTATATAATATTGTTATTTACACCAATTTATTCCACACCAAATTTTCCATTTTTCGTACGAATTTTTCTTCTGCTGCATCCAATTGCGATTGAGTACAATATCGCTTGGAAGCCAATGAACTGAATTCAGATAGCAACAAATGAAAAACTTCATGGAATGCACATTTATCAATATAAGTCTCAAGTTTTTCTTCAATCGAATCATTAAAATTCTTAGCTAGATAAAATTTACAGGTATAGGATTCAAGATCATACCATACTCGTGCATGCATTTCGTCGTTATCCTCAAATTCAAATGAACATAACCATTCCCTCAAACCAAAATAATCAATCCAGTATTGAACCCTTATTTTAAAACATACAAAGTGATATTTGTTCAATGGGATTTTCTTTGAATTCATAATTCTTTCCTTTTTATTTTTTTTTGAATCTCATTCATTCTTTTTTCATGATTATCAATAACCATATTTATCACATCTTTAAGATATGTATATAAAATATCTTTATTTGCAGGATTAACAGTTTGGAGACACAACACCTTAAGATAACTATATGTCTCCTCAAGAATGGAAATTTTTTCTTCTAATTCTCTAATTTTCTCCCAACCAGATTCCATTGTTATCATCTCCTAAATAATGAGTGGAGGAGTTTTTTCAGCAGAGATCATTTTAATAGAGATATTCTTAATCAATTCTCTGATTTCTCTTTCAAACTTCTCAATTTTTTCTTGAATGATATTAATATTATCATCCTTATTATTATCTATCAACCTGATCTGAAGCTCGTATAAATTCCTCAATACACTTTCCAAGGAATTACAATAATAAAAATTCTTCCATACAAATTCTTTTTTGTTCTTTTTGTATTTCTTGCGTTGCAAGACCCAGCAATATTTATCTGTAATGATTCTATAATCATCATTGATATGGAGCTTCATAATAATTCAATTATCCTTTCTATTTTTTTAAACAAGATTTTTAATCTCCGTTATTTCTTTTTCAATGTCATCAATCTTCTGGATTAAATATTCATCTAATTCCACCAACATTTTAATCAACTCTAGGTCTTCTTTATAACGTATGAAATAATTCATACAGACATTTTTAACGAGACGTAACATTCTCAATTGTTCATCCAACTCAGATAATTTTGATCCAACTCCTTTTCTTATCGTAGAGACATTCTCGGACTGCATCTGTTTATATATCCTTTCTTAATCAATTCTCATCATCAAGTTTGGAATCTCTCAAATCATACACCAATGACCACATGTTCGCGTCAACTAAAGCAAATTCTCATGATTTCCTGGCAAGATCGGTTGTATGCCATGGGTATTCCAAACATCAAACAGTTAAATCAAACTCCAATTTTCTGCAAAATTCATCATATACATCCGAGATATTCTCGTCACATTCTTCGTCCTTCAATTCTATCAAAGACGTTCGGGTACCTGTGCCAATCAATGCACTTTTTATAATGTTTCGGTAAAACGGATCAACTTTCTCCTTTATCCACATGGAATATCATACTTGTAGTTCTAAGTACCAATTCATCCCAAAACTTTTCGTATTTGTCTTGCATGATTTATCCTTTCTTAAAAATTAAAAAATGCACCCGGTTGGAGTCGAACCAACAACCTCACGCTTATAAGGCGAGCGCTCTAACCACTTGAGCCACGGGTGCAATCCATTTATTTCAAAAAGAATATGTACTGCTTATCGCAATATCGTTGGATACCCTATATTTATATTTACAATCAGAGAATTATCTTTTCTACAATCAAAGTCTTTAAAATTAAGTGCTCCCATTAATTTAAATAATACCAGGATATTCTCTTACTAAGTATTCTTTTATTTTATTGAGACCATGATGGATATGATATGAGACTGCTTGTTTGGTAATATTAAACTTCTTACTAATCTGAAAAAGATTTATCTGTTTACAATTTACTCCATAATATAATTTGATAATTTCTTTTTCTTGGCCAGACAAAATATCTAACACTTTTAAAATAATATCATATATTTCTTCAGAAATTAATTCATCATGTATTTTATCTTTTCTATCCATATCACTTATCCTTACCATGTCATCAAAATTAAATGTCTCACCATTCTCATATTGCTCATTGATATCATTGAGATTAATTAAGAAACTTGGATTGTTAATATATGGTGTCTTCTTCACTTTCGGCATGTAAACTGCTGCACTCGATTTAAATCCATCCAAGAAATTTCTCTTAACATAATAGAAAAGATAAGTTGAGAATTTTGCAATATTGGGATTATATTTGCTTCTAGCTTCATAAAAAGCCAAAATCCCATCATTCAAAGCATCATTTTTTGTATACAAGTGGTTATAATCAATCTTATAAATTTCTCTCAGTTTTCTGATTTGCCATTTTATCAAATTGATATAATTCTCAAGCTCAAGACTTTGCGTCCCATTCTCCTCATTCAAGATGAATTCCTTTTCTTTTACTTTTACCATTGAAGTATCTCCTTGATGTTTTCAGAGATGTAAACCGAAAATGGATCCAACCCCAACACGCAGTTTATCTCAAAAACCGTTTTAAAATTTATTAAAACCTTCTAATTTATTCAAAGAAGGTATAAAATAAATAATTCCAATGAGCAACCACAATAAACATATAATAATCACAATTAATACTCTTCGCTCATAATTGAGGGTCCTTTTTTTGGGAGAGGGGGATCAACATTTGATCTCTTGGATATCTCTATATGAGAGCCCTCTCCTCTATTAACATTAAAAGATTTATACAACAAAATTAAAGTACTCTATCATTCGTGTTTCTTCTCTAATATTATTCATAGTCATATCTTTTGGTAAAAATGTGACCAAACCATCTAAATTTTTATGATAGATCACATAAAAATCCTCCGAGTCATATGTAACTTTATGTACTGATCTTACCATATTTTCATATATGTCTTTAGTCAATATCAAACCATATCTTTCTTTAGCTCTGTCTTTACAATGAAAGAAAGCTTCCTTTTTTCTGTTACGTTTCTGAATACTCATAACATAATATCATCCTCCTTAATATTATTTATGATCTTTCTTTTCCAGAGTCTCTTATTTTTTTCAGATTTATATTTTAGTTCATCTTCTAGCTGTTCATACATTTCAATCATTGCGTCATTGTGAATTGCTAACTCATGGTTTGAATACTTTATCATTCCGTTATTCTCATAAATTTTCAATTCCATTTGTTAAAATACTCCTTTCTTGTCAAAATACAAATTGGTAAATCTCTTGGAAATTCTTGAGATTTTCTCTAAATTGACATCAGAATATTTTTTCTGATGTCTCAGTTTCAGGATTTCAGCAATATAATTCTCATACATCTTTTTATTCATCACTGCTGTTTTCCAGATGTAAACAAATCTTTCTTCGTTATCTGGAACAATACGTGAAATTCTTTTACACATTTCCTTAATAAAAATATAAATTATAGTTAACATTCCAAACAATTTTAATACGCTATTCACACACACTGGTGAATTAAGACATATCTTAAGCTTCGTCCCAATCAAACTTAATTTCTTTTTGTTTGTCATTTACGTGATTCCTTTCTTAAAAAAATAAAATTAAAATATAAACTACTATTGTTCAATATTTAATATATATAATTAAATGAAAAATGAGGGAGGCTCAATAGAGAACCTCCCTCAAAAATTATCGGGGTTTAATTTATTGATGATTCACTCAGAAGATAATTTCCCCATCTTCATCGGCTTCATATTCCTTTTCTTCATCCTCGAGTTCATCTTCTTCATCTTCAAAATTATATTCATTAATCATATCCAAATCATCATCTGCATCATCAAAATCTTCATCCGTCATCTCACCAAAGATATCTTCCTCTTCATCGAATCTCCGAATTTCATCCATTTTTATAACTCCCTTCTAAAATTGATTTACCCATTGCTTCCAAGTTAGAATTTTAACAACCGAAGAAATTAAATTTTCATTTTTCAACTGCTGTTCCATTTTCTTCATTTCTTTTTTAGAGATTTTCTTTTTCTCCGTTTTCTTTAATCCGAATGACTCTAACAATTGTTCCTCATATTCTGTATTTTTTATTTTCTCAAGAAAATATTTAATTTCCTCCTTCTTTAAAAATGGTATTCTCAATTGAACTTTATTTAAGATATTATCTTTCTTTTCATACTTTATAAAACTAAGTTGATGCCTCTTAATATTTTTCCTCATGCAAATCTTTTTCAAGAATACAAATACATCTTTCTGATCCAATTTTAAACTTTCGAATGTATTAAAATATTTATTAAGGTAAATAGTAATATCATCCATGTAACAAAACATTAGCAATGCACTTCTGATATTAACAACTTTCAAAATCTCTGGATCTAACTTGCTCTTTATATCATTATCCGTTAACCAAATTTGAAATTTAGTCCATGGACTCATAATAAAACTCTTAAACAGAATTTAAAAAATCAATATATCTTTTAATTGATTTCGTTCTTGCAGGATATTTCCTACAAAATGTCTTATCATTTAATAGCGAATCAAACTTTTCTCTAAATTTATACGGTTTGGACATATCAATATATAAATTCGCCCCAGTCAATGCGCACACCTTTCTGAAACAAGCATCACATCTTAAACATCCAGGATATTCAACATCAGTCAACTCTTCATATACATCATCATGTTCATTATACATATATACAGGTACTTTTTTAAAAGATAAATTTTCATTTTCAGTGAAGCAAGAAAATGTATTTATGATCAATTTCATTCTTTCATCAATACTTTTTACTTGCTCAGCATAATATTTACACCAGCTAACTTTTTCCTTGGAGGATAAAACGCTTGAAACAAGTACAATCTTTCCAGCACTTTTTGTAAGTAATCTGGACATACTCTTTCTAAATTGAGAATTGTTATCACTTACACGATCACACTTAACACCATTTAAATAAACCACATCCGCATTGTATACTGCTTGTGCTAGGGTACATAAAACAGCATTTCTGTTTGGAATATGTGCATCAGCATATTCAAGATCACCAAGAAACACTCTCCCATCAATTTTTACATATTTTTTATTATATAGTTTTTGTAAAAAGTTGACCTCTGTAAGTGAATACCGTCTGGAACCCAAATCAAAATAGACTCTCGTCAAAGGTTCGTTCAATGAATGCATTAATAAATAATTCGCGAGATATGAATCTAATCCCGGAGAAAACAACATAACTCTTTTCATTGTCTGACTCCTTTCTCTAATCAATCTCTTTATTGAAAAAGTCATTTTGTATTTTTTCATTAAATTGTTTGGTAATTTCATTTAATTCTTTGTCTTCTTCAATCAACATTTTTCGAAATATCTTGAGCATATTTCTGAGTTTCATGGTCGCTTTTCTTACTTTAAATAATCCATATCTATTGTTGCATGATTCACATAACTGAATAAAATCCCCAAATTCAATTTTCAATTTCTCTAAATATATTCTATTTTCTCTTTTCATTTTTCTTTTTGTGAGTTTAAAAGATTCAATAATTTATTTATAACCTCATTCTCAGAAATACTATTTAGACATCCAACAGGTTGATGATCACTATAATATGGACATATCTCTACCTCGCTTTGATGAAAGAAGCAAGGATATCTACCACATATATTATCATAATTTGAAGCATCAACCCAATCCGCATTTTTATAATATCTCATTCTCAAATCCCCCAGGAATGGTCCATATATTCCAACTGAGGGTATACCTATAGCTGGAGCAATATGTGTGAAGGAACTATCGATTCCAATAAATCCTTTACAGTTGGCTAGCATATGAATTCCGTTATATATGGTTTTTGAGAATTTGGATAAGTTGGTAAGTTTATTCTTAAGACCAAATTGCTGAATTAAAAATTCATCATACATCTTTTGATTATCTTGAGAATCAATTACAGCAACATGGAATCCCAATTCTGCTAATTTATTTATTATTTTTATCCATTTTCTCGTTGCCATCATTCTCAATGGAGAAGATGCTCTCATTTGAATAAGAATAGTATTATCAGGAACGAACCGCTTGAACTTATTAACTTCCTCTTGATCTAGAATCAATCTCGGTAAATAATCTCTAACATCGAAATCGACGTTAGCTACTCTTTTAAAGATATCATAACAATTAACTTTTTCACTTTCCTTGCAACGCTCAATTGCTCCCTCAAAGGTCAAATGATAATCAAACTTCGAAAAATAATCAAGCTTAAATGGAATAATTGAAATATCATCTATCAATCCATCAGGCCAAGCCTTAAATAAAAATCTGTTCTCAGGTGCAGTTGCAAATCCAATATAACAAGATGGATATGTCTTTTTAAGAAATTGCACAAGAGGTTGAGAAAAGATTAAATCACCCAATCCACCAACACGCCAGATCAGGATCTTCTTATTATTTAAATCATAACCAAGATATCTTCGAAAATATTCTTCAAATCTTTGTTTATAAGGCTTCAAATAAAAGAACTCTCCATTGGTAAAACCCCTTATATAGAAATCCAATGGCATAATATATAAGTCACCTGATTTAAGATTAATTACTTCCGATCCTACCCGTAATTCAGCATTACTGACAGATTCAGCTAAAACAACACCGGGAATACTTTTTTTCATTTCTTCAACAGTTTCATATTTCCTGGTTAGAAACTGCTTATTAAAACCAAACTTCCTAAAATCCTTTATAAGCATGGATTCTATCACTTTCTTTCTTGCACTTTTCTTATCCAAGATTTTTCTTATGGTAGGATTCTCTAAGAACATAATAATCTCTCTTTCAAAAAATCAACTTCATTTTGTTAATTTAATTCAATATTATGGAAATTAAATCACATAATCAGAATTAAATTATTAAATAAATTCACTATCTTTGGGTTTTGAACTATGGTTAAAAGAAGATTATATGTTTGTATTCCATGTCGAGATAGAATTATCTTAACCCAGAAATGTATCGAATCCATATGGGAAACCACAAAGCTATTCAATGAAATTTTTATTTATGTGTTTGATAATAAGTCTGATCTGGATGGAGAAAGATTTATAGTATTTCAAAATTTATTAAAAAATAATCAGATTCAATATTATTCATACGATACATCTCATACCATGTTTAATTGCTTCGGGAAGTCTGTGGTATTCCAACGTTGGATAGATATGATGAAAATACAAAAAGAGGTACGTGATCATCAGCATATGGATAAAGAATTTCAGCATTATTATATGCTGGTGGATAATGATTTTATATTTGGTCTCAATTGGGATTCATATTTCATAACCACAGCAGATAATATCAAGATATACAATCCAGAGACACATTTTATTGTGAAGTATCCAAGTGGAATTCATGCCAAGACTATTGATACAACAAATTCTGTAACCTTAAATAATAATTTCAACAATCGATCATTTAAAATATATTTCTCATCAAAAGCAGGATCATCTGGTATGTGGTTTATGACATATGAGATGCTGGAACTTTTGAAATGGAATTATTATCATTTTAGTGAAACCTTTAACGTAAATAAAAGGCATGATACCGGAACCTGGAGCATCATCCAAAAAGAAAAAGGTAAAATCAATTATGTAACGGCTATAATTCCACCCAATGATGAACGTTTATTAATACATCTGGGCGGAGAGGTTGGATCATTATGCAACAAATTGCAATCCAATCAATACAATGAAGAATTCAAGAAATATTTAAAAGAGAAAGAAAAAGAATTAGCTAAAATGAATGTATATCAAATCTTTGAGAAATATAAAGAAAAATTTCATAGATGGTAAGGAGAAAAATATGATTGGTATATTTCCTATCAACTCAAAGTATTTCGATGTTCGTAATTTGTCTGTCTTAAAAAAGATTTATAAAAAAATTGATATCAAATTTATTTTTTCCGGTTCTGAAAATTATCAACATATCTTAGATGAGTTGATGAAAAATGATTCAGATGATATAAGAAAGAATTCCTTAATTATCAAATGTAATACATTTGCTTTAAAAGAATGCTTAATTCAATTTATCAATTATCATCAACATATAATTTCAGACAATGATAAAATCTTATTACTTGATGATGATACAATGATCAGCACAATTAAGAATGCCTCATGTATAGAACGTTTAAAAGAAGATGAGATACTTCTCATAGATGTTTATGAGGAGATTAACAAGGATCCTGATTTTAATTTGTTAACTTATAAGGATCATCAAAATATAGCTAACTCAATATATTCTTCATTCTTAAAAAAAGAAAAAAACAATGAATTAATTCTCTGTGATGTTGTTCCTGTATTTCATTTTAAAAATTTAAAAAAAATATATGAAGGTAAAGATAAACCAAATACAAAAGAAAGCTTAATCGAAAGTATGATAAATGATTTATCCTTGCGTATCATTCAAAGTAATAATTCAGGTATCAGATTAAACATTTATGATAATAATAACAGAGAACTAAAAGGTGGAATCATTCCAAAAAATAATGAAAAGAATGTTATAAAAACTTCAGGCATTGAGAACCAAAAAGATGTTTTATCATCAAATAAAATTATACTCAATTTCGTTTCCGATCATATACCATCAAAATATATGCAAAATCAAATGGAAAGCTCATGGAAAATGTTTTTCAATTTTCTAGCAAACAATAATAAATATCATGTCATTTTAAGGGGAGATTATATGAAAGAAAAATTTTACATGCGTAAAGGCGCGGTGGAGGAGAGGAAAGAAAAAGAGAAAATGGCGAGGGACATGGACAATTATAATAACAATATTATTAACAATGAAATTCACAATAATGCTGTTCTTAATATATTATTCTATAACGACGACCCGTTGCCGTATATTGAGGAGCGGAAAAATGTTCTTATCGTGGGCGGTAACGTACTACCTTTAAATAACATTATTCTAAAAAAGAATTTTACAAATCAAAATTTTAATACAGAAATGAAGATGTATCAATATACAGATTCAAATAATAAAATCTTTACTATAAGAACTATAAATTCAAAGAGTGATATAATTGATCTCTATCAAAACATCCAAGTTATCTCCACCTTAATTTAAAATAATAGTTTAATAAGATGTTTTTATTTTTTTTTTTTTGATTTATTTGATATTAAATAAATTACTACGGAGAACGAACATCCCTTTTAAGTAAATAGGATTATTTATTTTATCATATGTTCGTGGATCCGATATCTCTATTTATATTTTAATAATATCTTTCTTTTTGAATATTTCTATAAAGATATTTTTTCTTAAATAACTTTACATTCAAAAAAGCACCTATTAAAACATTTTTCTCTTTTGGTGTTATTCATTCAATCAAATAAATTTTTTTCTCTTTGGATGTTTTTCTTTTATCAAGATGCGTAATCTTTTAAAATACAATGTAGCCTTATATAAATGCGGAACAATAAACGTTTTTATAAATTAAAAAATCATAAATTGATTTTTTTGATTATTAAGATAATAAATTATTTATACGGGGCCAATATTTTTATTTTGCTCAATAGGATTATTCATGCTTATCAAATGTTGGCCTCCGATATATTATTTATATATTTAATACATGGTGTTCTCTTTGAATATAGCTTAAAGAAAGATATCTGTCTTACTATTTTTCTTTTTGGATTATTCTGAAAATCATCTTTCAGTCGAAGGTAAAAGATTTTTATCATTTCTAAAATTTAGTTATTTTCGATATGTTTTTTTTAAAAATTTTATCGAATTTTGAATTATCACTTTTTGAATCATTTTTAAAATTCCATTTTTAATTTTTTTTAAAGGCTCCGTGTGCGGAGCAAACTGTCAGATTATATAAATTGAAGGTATCTTTACTTTGATACCTCTGATATTTAAAATTAAATGATATCAATAGTCATACATATGTTATCTTAAACTGAATTACATTCTTTATCTGTTTCTGTTTTTCAGTTGTGTCTTGTTATCTTACTGTTATTAAACCACCCTGTTAAAATTGATCTGTATCTCTTTTAACCCCCTTTTGGGTAGGGGTTAAAAGAGCTAGAGGGTCTTAGTGTAATCCAAGACCTTACTTAGTCGATCAACCTGACTGTGAACATTGAACATATTGTTAACTTCACTGAATAAATTCTAACTTCAAAAACTTCTAACTGTTCCAGTTTTTCTGTAAAATTTGTTCTAGACACGACTCACTTTTTTCAAAGTCATCAATTGCAAGTTGTTTCAATTTGAATATTTGAAATTTTGGATGGAATGAATAATAAATAAAAAACATCATTTGATAAATCAAAATTTAAATTCACCTTACAGAAAGGAAGGTTATTAAGAAAATGATGACGAATGGAAATCAGAATACCGATGAAGCTAGATGGACTAATTTTAAGCTGAATATTTTTGGAATTCAGGATAATCTTACTAAGAACTATATAATGTTGCAATTGGATAATTCTATGTCTGAAAGTAATAAATGGGGCGTGAATAATAATAGTTCTAAAATGATTTTAACTTTGAGACGCCCAGGAACATTTACCGGAAAGATATCTTTTGATTTTGGATTTATCGAGATCTCGCAATTTATAAACAAGTATAATTCGGCGATATCCAATGGTATTAATAAGATTTATGATCAAGGGTTTATCTTTCAAATTGTGAAAGCTTTACCTAAAAAGAAGATTGAGATTAATTTTAAATTCACCAAAACAACAGATGGCGCTAGATGCAGAGTGGAAATAATTGATCCTACCAATAGTTCCGCAATTAAGTTGTTTGCTTATTTGACTCCAGCTCAAATTGATAATATGTATAACTTATTTGTGGAAATGAAAAAGAATTATCTGTCTATTTCTTCCAACTATATTAATATATGTAATGAGAACAGAATTGAGAATAATTTTAAGAAACTTGCTCAAGATTTCACCTCGAAATTCGAAGAAATTTCCGTGAAATCCACATCAATAATTACTGATAGTATTGGTCAAATTACTTCTAACTTACAGAAAAGCTTAACTGAATTGATATTGAATCAGATTGAAGATTTAAAGATGATGATTAGCTCAAAATCTTTTTCCGATGGTACTTTTTTTAGACCAGAGAATTCATATCTGAATTCAGATGATACAAACGCTGTTATTGATGATCAAATTGAATTTGAATGTTCTGAAGAAGTATCTGAAGATGAATTCAATTCAGATATGATTGAAGAACAAATAAGTGATAATATTGTTGAAACAAAACCGATAGAAACTACCGAAGAGGTATCTCAAACTAATGAAAACAATGATATTTCAGATGAAGAAATTGATATTTCCGTTGAACAAAATAATAATGTTGATAATAATTCTATTCAGGAAACGTTTGAAAATACAGTTGAAGAAAAAATTCCGATAATTGAGATAAAGGGTATAAATGAGATTATTGAAAAGAATAAGAAAATTAAGTCACCAATAAAACCATTTGATCCAGAAGAAGTTTTTTATCGAGATATTCCTGATTTGGATAAACATATTGATAAGAATAAGAGAATCACAGGTAATTTATTTATTGATAATTATTTGGAGAATGACCTGAGCAGAATTTCTGAACTCAGAACTGCTTATGATTTCATGGAACCAAATACTCAAGACGATTTGTTTAAACCATTTACAGAAGTTATGAAAACCTCTAAGGTTCCATATGAGCAAATTGAATATGTTGAGAATGATCCGAACTTTAATTTTTCTCAATACATAAGTATGGTGATTTATAAGAGATTTGTTTATCAATATTTTGAACAGAATGGTAAAGATAAATATCATCCCAGGTACAGCCATTATCCGAAATTGGATATTGTGGTTACCAAAGAAAAATATCCTGAATTGTATAATATGATAGTCGGTATGCTATATACTACATCCGCATATCTGCATTCCTGGGAATATATTAAAGCAATCATTAAGAACAAAAAGCAATTTAAGAAAGAACGTGAATTGAATGAGTATATTAATGGTAATCCATTCCTTTGTCATTTTTATCTGAATATTCAATACTTGAAAACATTTTATGTACCTTTCATTCAGATGTTAATTAAACCATATCATATAAAAGATAATCCAGAGAAATATGAGATCTTGCAGTCTGATGTATTGAAACTACATAAGAATTGTTTGGAATCAGGTGCGTTAAAAGAATTGGTTGTTCAGTATAAAAAGCTAACCAATGGTAAGATCAACTTTGAATATGATATTGAATCCTTTACCAAAACTGTCGATATGGTCTTCCAGGTATATTGCACCATTTATGACAAAGTTTATGATTTAGTACCAGATAATATAAACATCGTATTTGAATATTTCGATATTCCAAAAGATAAGTATGTTAAATATAATACCACCAATGAAATCAGATATTCAATTATGGATATTCAAGAAGTCGCCGATGAAATTGAAGATAAAAATCTTCCGGAAGATATAAAATTGCAACGGAAAGGAGAGAAAAACGGTAAAACCAATCAAGAAAATGTTATTGAATTGAAGATGCCTAAACCTACAAATTTTAAACCTGATAGAAGTAAAGGAGATTTAATTTATGGAAAAAGTAAGGTAGAGGCCCTGAAATTGTTTTTCGAGATAGCTGAAGAATTATTGACAGACTTTGATGATATCAAAGTATTCAGGCGAATGAAGGAAGAAGTTAAAAACTATAATCAGATTGTATCTTTCTTGGAAGAGCATTTTGGATTACATGAACTTATGTGGCGTCTGAAAAGAGCAATGGATAATATTATGATGGATTATAAAAAAAGAAAATTGAATAAGAAAGATGTTATGCTCACATTGGAAGAAGAAGCAAAAACCTCTTTTAACCATATACGATTAGCCACAATAACCCATGATGAAGGATTTCGAAGATTTGATCAAGAACAAAGAGATAAGCTTGGTGAATATCTGGATCGCTTTGTTCTTAAAGAAAAGTTTTTCACAGCTGATGATGATTAAATCATAATAATAAATATTAATATTCAAAAAAAAGAAAGGACAAAGAAAAATGATTATCATTCCTAAAAAAGCTATTCGTTTTCCGATTCAACCGAGTTTGAACAGGGCTTCGACTTATACAGTTTTCTGTAACTATACTTCTATTAATTTTACAATTTTATATCACAAACGAACCAGTGCGTTGGGTTTGCATATTAATGAGGCTCCAATGTATTTGAATAACAATGGTGTCTATATGATCGTATTTCGTGATTTGAGAAAAAGTGAATTTGCTTCTAACTGTTTGAATTTGGACTATACAGAAAATGAGAATTGCGATTATAGAGGTAAATTTATTTCGATTGAGAATAAATTTAAACAAGACATCTATCAATATTTTGGTGAAAAATTGGATTTTCAGATTACTGATAACTATGAAACCAATAATAGTACAGAATCAAATTATCTTTTGGCATTGGGATTTAAAATTGAAAGCTATAAAAATGATTTCTCATACTTTATGTTTCAACGAAAGTGCTATAGTCCGAAATACAATAAATCAGTAAGCAGAAATCTTTGTATTCAGTTCTATACCAGACGTGGTGAAAGAGTACTTCGAGATATTATTCATCAAAATTCATGAAAAATTAAAGAGAAAAAAAAATGAGAGAGTATACAACTTATCATAATGTGTTCATACATAATGTTATGGGTTCTTTTTTTAGATCCATTGCAGATTTCTTCCGAACTGAATGGTTCTTGAGAACCAATGATATAATTATTAGTACATATGAAAAAGCTTTAGAGCATTATCGCCAGAGAAAGAAAGAAGCTGGTGAGAATTGGAATCCAAGATATCCTTTTATTGTATTTGATCCTGGGTATGATTTTGAACCAGAGCAATACGAAGGAAAATTTCTGCATGGATATCCTCATTTCAGGCAAGATATTGGAACATATATGTATGAACCAAAGATTTATGAAGATGATAATGTTGTTATCTCTCCCGTTTTAAATCGTTATCAAGGAACTTTTGAGGTTACAATTTGGTGTTCCAGCATATATGAATTGCTAGATACCAGATTATTGGCTTTCCAGTTCTTTGGTGGTATTGGAAGAGTTATCATTCCAAAATCAGTCAATGGATATTTCATTTTACCAAACGAACTAAAGGCATATACATATGAAAATCCATATACAGGTGAATCATATCAATTAGATTGGAATAATTCAAAATGTGAAAACAGATTGATAAAAACAATAAGTAAGGATCCATCAGATTTGTATTTTACTTTTCCATTTTCAATTGAACCATTTATAAAATTGAGTGGAATAAGTGATGGATCAGACAAGTATGGGGGGACAGGAGACGATATTGGTGAGCACAGATTATCAATCTCCATAGAATGGGAAGCTGCTTTGCCCACGCACTTGATAATTTGTGCTGAGAAATTTCCTATCAGATGTCATAAAATTGATATTGATATTGGAAGTGGATTTCAATATGTTATGGAATCTGAGTTTGAAGGAACAAATATCCTGGCCCCCCACGAAATCATGGTTTCTTATATGGATAATGATGATAGTAATTATATCAGAAAGGATTTGGTTTATAAAGATAATTTTATTTATATATTTACTCAAGAAGATTATGAATTGGTTAATAATGATGCAATTCTTCCAACTGAGAAGTCAATTTTCATTCCTATTCCTGAGACGATTGAGAACTGTGAGTTATTGAAAGTATATTGTAAGTTTGGGCAATTGCGTAGAGATTATCATTGGCGATTAACTCCTTTAAATCAAATTGAATTGCTGGGATTTAATCTGAGAGGATTGGAAAAAGATGATTTAATCACCATTATGATTTATGAGGAAGATCCTGGAACGTTAGTGAGATGATTGTTGTGCAATTGAGTGGAGGATTGGGAAATCAGTTGTTCCAATATGGTTTGGGGAGAAAATTATCCATAAAGAATAAAACGGATCTGTATTTATATACACAGAATTTAAAAAATTTTCATACGAAACGTGATTTGTGCTTAGATAATTTAAATACACAGTTCAAAGAGATAAAAACACTTAATAATCTCAAAATAATCAAAGAGAAATTTTTTCATTATGATCCTCTAGTACATTTAATTAAGAATAATTCCTTTTTAAAAGGATATTGGCAATCTGAAAAATATTTCAAAGATATAAGAAATTTTCTGTTAAAAGAAATTACACCAAAAAATAAATTACATGATTCATATTATGAATTAGAGAAAGAAATAATAAATTCAGATTCAGTGTCAATCCATATAAGAAGGGGGGATTATTTGTGTAGTAAGAATATACAGTTTCATGGAGTTTGTTCTCTGGATTATTATGATAAATCCATCAAGCATTTGTTAGAGAAAGGAAAAACAAAAAGTTATACATTCTTTGTTTTTTCAGATGATATAAAATGGGCAAAAGAAAATTTGAGATATGATTCTTTAAATATGAAATATATCTCAAAAGAAAATGATTCAAGTTTATTTTTGGAAGAATTTTTCCTGATGAGCAAATGTAAGCATAATATTATTGCAAATAGTACTTTTTCATGGTGGGCGGCTTGGATTAATCAAAATCCAAATAAGATTGTTATTGCTCCCGTACAATGGTTTTCTCAATCCAATAAGAATGTAACTAAGGATTTAATTCCATCAAATTGGATAAGAATATAAAATCATGGATAAAATATCTCTTCTAGATATCATTGTTCCCGTTCTCAATGGGGGAAAATATATATCCGAAGCGTTGGATTCTCTTCTAAAACAAACTCTTGAGAATTTTCACATTATAATTGTTGATGATGGAAGTACAGATAATACATATGATATTATAAGAGATTATGAACAGAAAAATCCAGAAAAAATAAAAATAATAAAACATGATTGCAATAAAGGATTATCAACAGCTAGGAATAATGGAGTGAAGTTTAGTAATAGTCAATATATAGCATTTCATGATTGTGATGATATTTCATGTGAAAATAAGTATGAAAAAATAATTAAGCATATAGAGAATAATGATTTAGATGGTTGTGGTTGTTTGGGATCCTATTTTAGGGAATCGCTAGATAATGTTTGTGGAAATCCTGGAATATCATATGAATATAATGATATCTTTCATAATTTTCATTTGAAGAATCATTTTATAGTTAGCTCAATGGTTTTGAAAAGGGAGGTATTTTCCTCATTATCTGGCTTTAACTGTGAATTAAAGGTGTGTCAAGATTATGATCTGTGGGCAAGATGTTTGATGGCGGGGTATAAACTTGAAAACGTCCCAGAAGTTTTGCATTATATTCGATTGCATGATGATAGTATGTGCAAAACCTTAAATGTGGTTATGGCAGAGGAAGAAAAAAGAATAAGAAATCAATACAGATTTTTTTTGAGACAGTGGAAATTAACCAAACGGTTTGATACATTTGACTTAAATACATATATTTATATACGAAGAGATAAAAATATTATGCGTACGAATAAAAAACTTAATATCGGATTAATATTAATTGCCACTAACAAATATATAGATTTTTTCAAACCTTTGTATGATTCAGCAAAAAATTTTTTTCTTACAAATCATAATGTAAGATTTTATTTATTTACAAATCACAAACATAATTTCTTTTATGAGGACGTGAGTCCGATATTTATCGAACATCAACCCTGGCCATTTATGACTTTATTGAGATACAATTTTATTTGGAAGAATAAAAATATTTTTAGCAATATGGATTATTTATTTTATTCTGATGTAGATATGAAATTTGTTCATGATATACAGGATCATGAGATATTATCAGATTTGGTTGCTGTTATACATCCTGGATTTTATAATGAAAGTCCAAAAGAATTTCCTTTAGAAAAAAATTTCAATTCTACAGCATTTATAATGGATAAAAGAACAGTTAAGATGTATTATGCTGGGGGATTTCAGGGTGGGAAACGTGACACATATTTACGTGCGTGTAAAATTTTATCAGAAAATATAAACAAAGATTTGAAGAAAAATATAATTGCGGTTTGGCATGATGAAACACATTGGAATAAATATCTTATCGAGAATTGCCCCACTAAGATATTATCCCCATCATATTGTTATCCTGAAACTGGATATACTCATCTTTCTGGTTTGACTAAAAAAATAATTGCTCTGAATAAAAATCACCAAGAAATTAGAAAGTGAGATTGTTAAGATGGAAAATCTAAAAAAATATAAACAGATATATCTGATCAGCTATCCCAGATGTGGAAGACATTATTTGGCGCTATTGATGGAATTGTATACAGGTCATCCTTTGAGAACTGAATATGCGTATCTAAAAAAACAGAAAAATCATAAATATTTTGTTCAGATGGCTCATGGATTATGTCTTGATGGAAAAGAAAATATTGAATATCGTATAAATCAAATTCAAGGAAGTAATATTATCTATCTAGAGCGCATTGATTTTTTATCTGTTGTTTTCTCTTATATGTATTATCATCGTCATAAGTTAGATTCATACAATGCAGCTTCTTATTTCCTGCATGAGTATGATAAACATCTGAAAAAATGGCATACAGAATTTAAGGGTAATATGCTTACTGTAACTTATGAAAATTTATTAAAGGATGATAATGAATTTAAAAAGATTTGTGATTTTGTCTCAATTAGATTCAATACTGATAAGTTACATCATATTAAAAAATATCTAACTAAAGAAAAAGTAAGAGAGTTATGTAGTGATCTAGAACCAGTCAATGTGACAATGTTCTTGAATGATAAGATGTATGAGGAGAAACGTGAAATATTCAAAAAAACATTCTCCGAGAAATTAATTCAAGAATTGAATGATGATTCATATATAAAGCATCATTTTCTCCAATAAGGAATTGATACAAATGATCATCAAACGAACTGAGATGTTCCATATATGGGAAAAGTTCAATAGAGATAATAATTATAGGTTTGCGTATGATTTAAACGAGCACTCCATTGTTTTTGATCTCGGTGGATATAAAGGTGAATGGACAGAAAAAATTTCACAAATGTATTCATGTGAGATACATATTTTTGAATTGTGCGAACAATTTTATATAAATATAAAAAATAAATTTGCAGATAATTATAAAATCAAGATTAACAATTTTGGATTGTCTAACTGTACTAAAGAAACATTATTATATATTGATAATGATAAAACAACTATACATTATGATAACATAATTTTTAATAATGACAAACCTATAACAGTGGGTAAGGCAAAGTTAATTGATTTCTTTGATTACATAATGGAATATAAAATTGAGCATATTGATCTGATGAAAGTAAATATTGAAGGAGAAGAATATAATTTGATGGAATATATATTAGAAAATAATTATGTAAATAATATAAGAAATATTCAAATACAATTTCACGCCAATGTTGAAAATTACTTAGAAAGAATGATTACTATACAGAATAAATTAAGAAATACACATGTGCAAACTTATTGTTTTCCGACAATTTGGGAGAATTGGAGTCTAAAGTAAATTATGGAAAGTTATAATTTACATAATTTAACTATTGTTATACCATTCCGCCTTGACGTTCCTCAACGTGTTCGGAATTTAAAATACATTATTAAATATTTAAAAAATAATTTTAATGTAAGAATTATTATTGGTGAAATAGATCAACGACCCAAACTAAGAAAATATTTTGGATGTGATTACATATTTGTAAAAACCAGTAAAACTTACTTTCAGAAAACTAAGATACTGAATATACTAATTAAGTTAAGCAATACAAAATTTGTATGCTCTTATGATGTCGATGTTCTTATTGATCATAGAGATATAATTAAAGCATATGAATTGTTGGAATTTGGTAAAATTAATTTTGCTTTTCCTTACAATAGACAAATAAGAATGATAAGAGGAAAGTATACCAAAAAGATTTTCAGCATAATTGATAGAAAAGAAAATCCTGATTTTAGTAATTTGATATCTGATGATTATATCTTTCATACATACGGAGCATCAGGTGGATGCTTTATTTTTAATAAGCAAGAATTTATTAAATGCGGAATGGAGAATGAACATTTTGAGGGGTGGGGTTATGAAGATGATGAAAGATATAATCGTTTGATCAAATTGGATCATGTTATATATTGTATGGATTATCCTGCTTATCATTTATATCACAAAAGAGATGATACAATCCAAAAAATAAACGCTGAACAAAGTCAAAAGAACAAGATATTATTATTTGATACTGTGATAAATAAAAACAAGGAAGAATTATTATCAGATATTCAAAAATGGGAATGGTGTGATAACTTACCAAACATTAAGACTTCTAAAAATATAGCGAGCATCAAGATAGCTTTTTTCTCTATTTATTCTGATTCTAATACTACATTACAAATCATAAATAAGTACTCTTCCGAAAATAATTTTCAATTTAAAAATTTAAAATTAGTTAAAGATACCGAAGATTATGATTTTATAGTAACTAATTATGGATTTATAAATTTAGAGGAAGATCTAGCTAAAAAGAAAGGAATTATAATCCAATCGGAACCACGTTGGTATAGAGAACTTGCTTTTCCGAAAGAATTTATTGACCCTATAGAGGGAGTTAATTGCTATAAATTATTTTCCATTGAAAAATATCATACTCTGGATTTTCATTGGTATGGATTTGATTCTAACTATACAACGATAAAGAATCGATATCTTGATTTATCAAATAAAGGTTATGATAAAATTACAGCTATCGTTTCAAATAAATTATGTGATATAGAGGGATTGAATTATCTGAAGAGAATTCAATTTTTATCTTATTTAAATAAACTTGATCATTGCGCAATTTATGGAAGAATGTTACCTGAATTTAAGGATAAAGAGAGCACTTCATTGTTAACTAACCTTTCAAATTATAAGGGTATGTGTGAGAGTAAGGAAGAAGCTTTATTAAATTCTGATTATAATTTTGATGCTGAAAATTGCTATGAAGAAAATTATTTTACAGAAAAGGCTTTTGGTGGTATCTTATGTGATTCTGTGACATTCTATGACGGATGCCCAAACCTTGAGAAGTTTATTGATCCCAGATGTTTTATAAGAATAAAACTAAACAATTTAGAGGAAAGTTTTGAGATAGTTACAAAAGCAATCAGAGATAAAGAAAATATGAAACGCCTTGGGTATATAAATACATTCAAACAGATTTTTGTTAAAAGATTCAATCCATTGCGAATCTTAAAGGAATTTATTGAGGATAGATATGCCCCTTAAAAAAGTAGTAATATGTTATGTTAATTCAGACTGGCATCTCACTAAGAGTGATGCGTTTTTTAAAAGTGTTATAAATCCACTTAAGAAATTTTTTACCGTTTATGTAAAAAAATTTAACTTAGCTAGATTTTCAGAGGTAAGAGATACATATATTATATTTTTATTTATTCCGATTTACATGAGAAATTATGAAAAAGTAAGAGAACATATTTCATCGAATGAAAATAATAATACTTATTTCTTGGTTCCTATGTGGGATTGGGTAAATGCCTGGAATATGAACACTTGGGAATTGATTCCTAAGAATATGAAAATAATTTCATTTTGCGAACGATTGTATTTATTATTAAAAAAATACAGATATAAAAATGTTCTATATGTACAATATTTTCATCAGCAGTATGACCCCGTCAATTTCTCGGGTGGTAGGATTTTATCATATTGGAATAGAACGAATTTATATTCGAAAGAATTTCTTTTGAGATTATGTGAAGTATTGAATATAGAAAAATTCTTATATCTAGAAAAATTGGATCCCCGGCATGAAAAAATGTTTGAATTACCGAATAAATATAATAAAACCAAGATCATAACTTATTGTGGTTGGAATTCAAGAAGAGAATATCATAATATATTGAGAGTTTCAAATATATTTTTGTGCCCAAGATTAAGAGAAGGAATTGGTTTATCTTTTATTGAGCAACTATCTCGTGGTTCGGTTTGCTTTGCTGTAAATGAATCAACCATGAATGAGTATATAAAGCATAAAGAAACCGGTTATTTGTTTAACACATTACATCCAGATGGTATTGATTGGAATGAAATACAATCCTTAAATATAGAGAAACTTTCACGAAATACTTTATCATTTGCTGTATCTGGATATAATATGTGGAATCTTTATGAATCAAGATTGGCTAATTTTATTGAGGAATAATATCCATGTATGAATTAACGAATTGCACATTCTTAATCCCGATAAGATTTGATTCTGAAGAAAGAATAGAGAACATAAATTTTGTTTTGCGTTTTTTAAGAAGTAATTTCAAAACCAATATATTTTTATATGAAGAAGCGGTGAGACCTTACTTTAGTTTTTTTTCGAATGATGTGGATAAATATAAATTTTTTTATTCCAGAAATGAATATTTTCACAGAACTAAAATAATTAATAAGATGATTATTGATGCCACCACTTTAATCGTGGTGAATTATGATTCAGATGTTTTTTTGGACGTTGATGCATACATTGATGCATATAATAAATTATTGAATACTAATATTGATCTTTTAATTCCTTACAAGGACTTCTGGAATGTTGATAAAATGCAAACAAAAAAAATAATAAATGAAGAATTAGGTATAGATAATATAAATTTGAATATCTGTAAAAAAAGAAGAAAGAATTCTGTTGGAGGATGTATTTTTTTTAGAAGAGATAGTTATATTAAGGGTGGAATGGAGAATGAAAATTTCAGAGCTTGGGGGGCTGAGGATGATGAGAGAATTGTACGTTTTCAAAAATTGGGATTTCAAGTTGAAAGGTTAATTGAAGAATATAATCTCTATCATCTTGATCATCCCAGAGGAATAAACAGTAAGATACATACATCTTATTATAAAAATAATGTAAAAGAATTGGAAAAAATCTCTAATATGAATAAAGAGGAATTGGAGAAGTATATCAATACATGGAAAGTTTGAGCAAAAAAAAGACCTCGGACTGGGAACCATTTTTGGTTGGGGGTTAAAATCCGAGGTCAAAAAGCAGGGTTGAGGGGTCTAAAAATTCAGCCCCTCTCCTCTAAGGAGGAGAGAATTGGGAGGAGTATTAAAGAAAGGAGAAAGAAAAAATATACTCCTCACTAATTCATAATTTAATATATATAATAACCTACCACTGGGCTTGCCCAGTGGCTTTTGAAAGAGAGTCACAAGGTTACCAGACCACTAACAGGAGGTAAGGTTGTTAGTAAACGATAGGAAAGAAATTAGGAACGAAAGTGTGTCGCACCAGCACTTTCCTCTTCGGATGCAGATTAAACATCGCTGTGTGGTAGGCGAAGTGTCTGTATCGTCAAACCTTTCCATATCTGGTCGAGGTGAGGTCGGATTTCAAAGCAACTCCGAAGCTTTGAATACGCACAATCCTAATACACAAGGAGGCTTAAAGCCGTTGTATGTGTATGTAATCAATAAGAACGGAAATCCTTTAATGCAAGTAATCAATCCGTCAGTAAATGTAAAGAAAAACTGTACGAGGTTAACTGCAAGAACAACAACTTTAATTGAAAGGAGGGGCACATTCCTCCACGGGGCAAGCCCCGTGGTTTCCTGTGCCTAATTTTTATGATGCGTAAAAAGTACATATATTTTGATAATAATTCAACAACCAGAGTGGATAAGGATGTGGCCAAGGAAGTATATAGATATATGCGGCAATGTTACGGAAATGCTTCCTGTGCTCATAACTTGGGTATGCTTTCAGATGTTGCTTTGCAAAAAGCTAGAGAAATAATTTCAGATTTCTTGCATGTTAAATCAAATGAAATATATTTCTCTAGTGGAGCAACAGAGTCTAATAACATATTGATAAAAGGTTTTCTTATTCCATTTTTGATTTCTGGCAAAGTCGTTCATGCAATTACGTCCGAGATTGAGCATCCCAGTGTTTTACAATGTTTTCAAGAATTGAAAAAATATTTTGAGAACTTATATATTAGTTATATTAAGGTAGATAAAAATGGAAGAGTGGATATTGATGAATTTAGAGAAGCGGTTATTCCTGAAACAGTTTTTGCTTCTATTATGGCTGCAAATAACGAAACGGGTAATTTACAACCGATAGAATCAATTTCAGAAATTTGCAAGAGAAACTCCATTGTTTTTCATACTGATGCTACACAGCTATTCGGAAAATATCCTGAAGAGTTTATTACGAATAATATAAAAAATATTGATATGATTTCTTTATCTGGTCATAAAATTAATGCACCAAAGGGTGTTGGTGCATTTTATTTAAAGGAAACAATTGGTGAGTTATTTACCTTTATGTCTGGTGGTGGTCAAGAGAAAGGAGTTAGATCAGGTACAGAAAATATTCCGGGAATTGTTGGATTGGGCAAAGCTATAGCATTACTCAAGAAGCAATCCCCATTGTATTATGAATCTATATTATCTAAAAAAAATCTGTTAAATAAGGAAATCGTCTCAATTTGTCATAGTAATGATATTGATATTATTGTGAATACAAATCAACTAAGTTTAGTAAACACGTTGAACTTTTCAATACCTGAATCTTTGAATAAAGAATTAACTTCGGTTGAATATTTTAATAATAAAGGAATATTATTGACTGGTGGTTCTGCGTGTGCAGCTAAGAAACCTGTGGAGTCCTATGTACTTAGAGCAATGGGAAGAACTTCTCAAGAATCTTCTTCAGCGATCAGAATTTCTCTTGGTAAATATAATACATCAAAAGAGATAAATTATTTCTTAGAGGTTTTCGAATCGTATATATTATCATTAAAACATTAAAGAAAAAGGGGTTCAATGATGGGTGCTTTAAATTATGTTGAATATACCGAAAAAACCATCGATTCATATGGATCAGATAAGAAAATTTTGGTTGTTGGCCCTGGATATAACATAAAACGTAACAATGTCGTGATTAATGAGAACAATGTTGATTTGGTTGAATGGATAGAAAAATATCGTAACTCCGAGAATTTTGCTTTATTTGATGTGGTTTTGTTGTTCAGGGTACTGGAACATTTGGAAGTCAGAAAGATCGATTGGTATATCTTTAATTTGTATACCATCATGAAGAAAAAAGCAATTATGCATTGCATTGTTCCAAATATGTGGCACGTGTGTGAAGAATTGCATAAAGAATTTAAAAAGTTAGCTAATAAAGAAGCAATTGATGATTTTAAAACAAGACGGTTGACATATGAATTATTTTCTGAAGGGAAAGATACATTTTGGAGACATTCTTTATGGACAGATGAATATTCAGTTCAATATTATTTGGAGCAAGAAAAATTATTTCATGTGCTGAGTGTTACTTTGTGTAAAGAATTAATTATCAATAGCTCGATTGTGCCTTATGAGCTAGAAATTATATGTGAGAGGTTATAAATATGCAAGTTATAACATATAATGATATTATCAATGTAATCAAAAATTCAATTTGTATCCAAATTTTTGATAAACTGAAGCAATTGAATATTGAAAAGATAGATGCCATTGTTATTCCAAAATCATCATTTAATTTCGCAAATGATTTATTTTATGAATTGGGTTCATGTATTAATAATATTGAATTAGCCCCTCAAATTCCAGATCATGGAACATACGATAGGTTATTCTCAAAAATGACATTTGAAGAAGATTCAATCTTAATTATTGATTCTATTCTAGATACAGGCTTTACATTAGGAATGGTCGTAGAGTCATTAAAGAAAAAAGTTAAGAATGTAATTACTTGTACATTATTAAAAAAAATTCGTGAGGACAAGATTTGTTATTATGATAATCCAGAACATATATATGGAATTTTAATTTCAGATTACTTTGTGGTAGGATATGGATTGGATTATAATCAGCAATTCAGAAACATTAAGCACATATTTGATTATGAAGATGTAAAACGATATATTAACGAGAATGGGTTGCATAGTTTTTATGAATATTCAAAAAGTTTGGAAGAATAAATCCAAAATGTAATTTTTGAGAAAGGAGATTGTATTATGGTTGACGAGGTTACCGAAAAATTCTTATGGGTTGAGAAATATCGTCCCAAAGTACTCGATGATGTAGTTCTTCCAAAAACTTATCGAGATATCTTTGAGAAGTACATACAGAATAAAAATATTCCTCATTTATTATTTTATGGTGGGCCAGGATCAGGTAAAACCACAGTTGCAAGAATACTAATTAATAATATTTGTGAATCCAAATTGGATTTATTGGCATTGAATGGAAGTTCAGCAAATAGTGTGGATATAATCAGGAATATGGTTGAGGATTTTGTTAGTACCTCTTCTAATTCAGGCAAAATAAAAATTGTGTATTATGATGAGGCAGACTATATAACCCATAATGCTCAAGCGGCATTGAGAAATATTATTGAGGCATTTCATGAGAATGCGAGATTTATTTTTACTTGTAACTATATATCAAAAATCAATGATGCAATTCAATCTCGTTGTCAGACATATGAATTTAAACAGTTGCCAAAAGAATATATAAAGGATCATGTTATAAAAATTTTAAATGAAGAGAATATAGAATACAATGAAGGCGCGGTTATCAATATTATATCTTCATTTTATCCAGATATAAGACGAATTGTTGGTCTTTTACAATCCAGAGTTAATGATGGTAAGTTATTTATTGATAACATAGAGAATAGTAATGAGCATAAAATTATTATTTTAATTTCAGACATTGGAAAATCATTCTCGAATAAAAAAACAATGAAAGAAAAGATAGATTCTATACAAGAGATTATCAGCAACTATGAAGTGGATTATAAAACCATTTATCAAAAAGCTTTTGAGAATCCAGAGATTCCCGTATGGGTAAAAATTGTTTTGAATGAGTATGCAAACAAACATGAATTTTGTATGTTGCCTTCAATGAATTTCATGAGTTGCTTATATCAAATTATGCAAAACGGAAATGAACTCAGTAAAGCATTGAGGTGATAATAATAATTATGATCAATTGGAATTATCTTAAGGATGAATTGGAATTAAAAACAGGGATTGCATATTATGATTCTAGAAGGACAGAGTTAATTTGTAAATGTCCGAAATGTGAGACAGAATCCAAAAAGAATAAAGGACATTTATATATACAAGTAAGTGAAGAGCACCCTGTATTCAATTGTTTTAAATGTGGTTTTAAGGGGAATATTTTAACTTTGATAAAATATCTTTCTCTGAATAAGGATGAAATCATTCAGGGAAAACTTTTATATACATACTCCAGAAATGTTTCTGATGAAAAATATATTCTTAGCCCATCAAATAAATTGTTCTTTGAGAAAATAGGTGATTGTATTGGGTATTATCAATTGAAGTCACAATATATAAAACAAAGAATTGGATACGATATCAATCTTGAATTGATTCCAAATCTTGTTTTGAATATAAAGAATTTTGTAAGAATAAATAATATTAACACTACAGAGATAAAACCAGAGTTTTTAGAATATTTGGATAGAAACTTTATTGGATTTGTGTGCAACCGGGAGTCATTGATGATTCTCAGAAATACAGATGAGAATTCTGATTTTAGATTTTACAATTTAAAATTAACTGATAAGAAATTGATTTTCAAAGATTTTTATGGAATAAAAACCAATCATTATGATGAAGAAAAAATTAACACAATCGTTCTATGCGAAGGAGTCTTTGATGTATTGGTTAGTTATTTTTCGGGTTACTTCAATGATCTGAAAGAATCATCCTTCTTTTGGGCTTGTGCTTTAAACAATAGTTATGAAAACACAGCGATTTCTGTTTTGGATTTTTGTAAATTAACCAAAGCTAACTTTGTTATCTTATCAGATAATGATATAAATGAAAAAAGATATGCATTCTTAAATAAGAAACCATTTGTAAATAAGTTGGATATTTATTGGAATAAATCAGGAAAGGATTTTGGGAAATTACCTATAGAGAAAGTTAAGACATCTTTTGATAGGAATTTTTTTGAAGGTAGGGGCAATGTTAAATGACCAGCATTCATTTTAATAAAATTTACAGATATTTTATTGAGATTAAGCATAAACCATATGAGGTTGATTCATCTCTCGCTGCATATGAATTATTTGATATAGCTGAAGAACAAAATAAGTTCATCCGCGTAGATAGGAATATTCGTCTTGCTTTATTTAAGACAGAATATGAGAAATCTCCTGCTGCATTAATTCTATTTGTAATTGAGTTTGAAAGAAAAATAAGTATTTCAATATTGAATGATATTGTCTTGGGTCTGATTGAATATCTAGAAAAATCTTTCGGTAAATTGGATGATGTTTCTTTTATGAAAGAGCAAGATAAAAGAAATAAAAAGAATGTTAGTTTTTTGAAAATTATAAAAAAGTTAAAAGAGGAGGATCTTAATTAACAATGCACTTCAATGAATATCAAGAAAAGGCAGCAGCAACAGCGATGTATCCACTTTTCATTGATCGGTATGAATCTCTCGATGAAATAGAGAATAATTTCTTGAATATGTCAGGTATTATATATACAGCATTGGGATTATCCAATGAGGCAGGAGAGGTTCTTGGTAAGATTAAGAAAATTATTCGAGATAAAAATTGCAAAATTACAGATATTGAAAGAAAAGGAATCTCAAAGGAATTAGGCGATGTACTTTGGTATATAAGTAATTTGGCTGATTCTCTTGGATTGAACTTGAATGATATTGCTCAAGAAAATCTTGAGAAATTATTTTCTAGAAAAGAACGTGGTATGATTAAAGGTGAAGGAGATGAACGGTAATAAGAAAAAACATACACAGAATTCGGTAGCTGGGCAATTCGATAAGTTTGAAAGAAAAATAAAGAAGTATTTTAAAAAGAAGACCGAAAAAAAGAAAGTGAAAAATATCCTTAAATATAATCTGAATGAGATAGATGAATTTTATGATAATGTTTGAATGCTGAATTAAAGTTTCTCGTGAGTTTGAATAAATTTAAAAGCTAGAAGTGAGTTCATATGAGTGAAAAAATTTACTTCTCTAAGATTAAGGTCAGAACAAAGGTATCCAACCCGATAATTGATTCTGAAGTTGATCGTAGAGAAATTATTTTTGGAGATTTTGAAAAGATTTTATATATCAAGGATATGGAAGATAATCTTTTAATGTTTCTGCCAGCGGATGATAATGATATTGCAATTAATAAAACATGGTCCTCATGGAGAATTATGCAAGAATTTCAAAAATTTAAAGAATTTGAGCTGGATGTCGTTGACGGCGGTACATATTAGCTCTATGGAAAAATGAGTTTCTTAAATGATATTCCACTGAACGATTTACGTTATTTGATTCTTGTATTATTTATCATAGGTGGTTCCGCTTCAATATACTATAGAGAATATATAAAAGCGATTCTTGATAAATATTTCAAGAAAGAAAAAAACAATGATATATTCTCTGATATATGTTCAAAGTGTGGTTTACGAAATCTGGTTGATAAAAAGTTAGAAGAGATAAGAAATATTATTACTGAAATAAACCCAGAATTAGAATTGAATATCAAAAAAGTTTCTTCCAGTCTGAATAGTTTACGAATAAAAGAAATAGGATTACTTAAGAAAGAGCTGGAAGATCTATCTAGATTTATAGAATCTCACGATAATAAATTTAAAGAACGAAATGATGTTGTAATTGAGAAATTAAAAGAGATTATGAATGGATATAAAAACGATACAGAGGAATTGAATGATAGTATTGACGAAATTAAAAATATTATTAATGTAATAAAAGATGAGTTGATTGATATAAAGAAGTCTTTAAAAGAAGTCAATATAATGATTCACTCAATTGATACTTCTCAAATACTCGGAAAGGAGAATTTGGAAAGAATATTAAATAAGGTTGAGAAAACAAGTGATGCTATCATTGAGATAAGCACCAAACTGGAACTAATTACCAAGAAAGATGTCGCATTTTAAAATAAGAAAGGTAAATTAAAATGGCTGAATATTATATAAGTCAATCTAGCGGAAATGATAATAATAATGGATCAATTGATTCTCCTTGGAAAACGTTAGGAAAATTAAGTTCGGCTGGGATTCAAGCCGGCGATACCGTATATTTAAAAAGAGGAGATACTTGGAGTGCTGTATTAAATGTTCCAGCATCTGGAACGGACGATAATAATCGAATAACTTTTGATGCTTATGGAGAAGGAGCCCTTCCTATAATAACTGTGGTTTACTTTATTACAAATGCAAATAATCCCTCATCTTGGCAAGATATGGGATCAAACATTTGGAGGCTATCATTAGACCATGATCCTAGAAGAATTTGGGTAGATGATGTGGAATGGCAACGTGCTCAAAATGTTGAGTCTATCACGTCTCAAGTTAGATGGGCATTTTCCTCCAATTATTTATATGTATACAATAGTGGTAATCCATCTAATATGGTTTTTAAGGAAGCTGGTACTCAAGTAAAAGCATTCTCTTTTGGTTCTAGAAATTACATCACAGTACAGAATTTGGAAATTCGCGGTGGAAGATCATGTACTGTTGAATGTTATGGTGATTATAATATTATTCAAAATTGTATAATAAGAGATTCTGGATTGATGGGTATCTTGGCCCATGGAGACGGTAGACCTGATTATAATTCTAGGAATGGAATTATTCGTAATTGTATTATTGATTCACGTTATATTTTCAATGATTCTTATGAAAATTTAAACGCAAATTCTGATGGCATACGTTTAAATTATGGTTGTTGGTATTGGGAGGTTTATGGAAATGTGATTAAAAATTTTGGGCACACTGGTATTTATCTTACTGGTGCAGGTGGAAATCCTTCGGGATATAAAAATACAGGAAACCTGATCTTTGAAAATATTATTACTGCTCCTGATTTAAGTTATGCGAGAGGAATTTCCACAGATGGTGCTGATGGAGAGTGTGAAAATAATTATATTTATAATAATTATATCGTGAATTGCCCCGTTAGAAATCAAATTAATGGAAATAACAATTATGTTTTCAATAATATTATCGAGAATGTCTCTGGGGCTTCATTTCGTACGGATGAAACTGCTCAAGGAATTAGTATGGAAGGTAACTCTCCTTATACTTCCTGCCATGATAATTTTATTTCATCAAATGTTATTATGAATTGCAGTGGCCCTGGAATACAGATTTGGGGTTATACTGGGGCAGCCGATAAACTTGACAATATTATATATAATAATAAGTTGATTAACTGCGGTATAAACCCAAAAGAAACAGTTGAAAATGTTGCTTTATATATTGATTCTCATTCGAGCGTATTGAGTCAATATTTTCTAAAGAATAATTTCTTTAATACTTCACTTGAAGACCCTTTAATCTTTTACCGTGGTAGTTTGATAGGAATTAATGGTTTTAATGAACAAACATCAGATGTGATACGATTTAATTCAATATGTGTCGATATGCAAGAGACAAATTCTTTAATTTATGAAATTCTCAGAAGTTTCAAGAAATATGAAAACTATGAAACAAAATTTCAACCATTATTTAGTCAGAATGTATTGGATATAATTTCTCGAATTGAAAATCCAACTGAACCATATAATATTAATGGTAAGATTATTATAAATATAATATTTGATGATAATTTAAATACCAACCCTATAGAATCTGGAACACAGATAATTTGGGATACTGTTTTATCATACTTTGATAGATCTGATCGTTATGCCATTTTATTAAATGGTCAGTTCCCTTATATTAGTTTATATTTATCTAAAAAGAATAATAATGAATGGAAAAACGTTTTTATTCAAGAAGATTTTGATGATTTTGAAATATATCGAGATAGTGCAATATTAAATATTGGTTTCCAAAATAGTGCTCTAGAGTCGTTAATAAGTCAAGAGAAAACAGTTTTGATGTTTGGAAAATATTTCTCAGCACTAGTTTCTGGATTGGATTATAAAGGCATTCTTTATAATCAATACATATACAATTGGATACAGGTTTATCAATATCCTTATAATAATAATTATTTATTTACAGCTTATACATTACAAAAGAAAAATGATTCGATGTTTGACGTTTATGAAAGGATCAGGATGGTTTTAAACCATCTTTATTAAAAAAGTTTTTAAAGTTAGAATAAATTATAAGTTAAAATATTAATACATTATGTTGAGTTTTAAAATCGAAAAAGATAAACAGGATGAATACATACAATGTTCTAGAATCGAAAACTCTCTTAGAAGACATTTTAGACATATTGGGTATTGATATTCATCTTTTGCTAGTCTTAAAAGAGAACCTTCCGAAGGTTTATTTTCGTTTTGATGAACATTTTTCATCCTTGATTTTTCAGTTATTTAATTATTATAAATTAGCTTGCAATATTTTCGAGAATGCCATACTGCTAAAACGCACACCAGAATATTTCGACCAAGATATGTCATTTCATTTTAAATCTTTTATAAATCTCGAGAAACAATTTGAAGAGATGTTCGAAGACAAAGCAGCTTTTAAATTATTAAAAGAATTATCTCTTTTTTTAACAATGACACAGTATAAAGAATTGATCGATATCGTTGATAAATCATATAAGAATGGAGATAGAAAAGTTTTTATCACTGATGGAAAAGATAAATTATTATCTGTATATCTGAGTATTATTACTTTAATACACGGTTTAAAGCAAATTCAAAAAGACAATCATTATATTTTTTATTATCAACCCTTTTATAAAAAAGTGAAAGGATTTTTTAAATTTGTCGCTGACAAAAGTGTTGAGTTACTTGATAAAAGTATCACATTAATGTTAAGCTATCGTTATTGTAATAGAGATTATACGATATTTGATGAAGAATGTAAATCAGAACGTGCGGATATCGAGGGTATAATTAAGATGGTTAATTATTTCGATACTGTATATATATCATTCTTCGAGAACTCCAATTTGAGTATGAATGATTTTCCAGAGCACATCAAGAATAAAATTCATTTTGACGATACGGGCGTCAAACTATTTTCTGAAGTTGGTTATTGATTTTTGGAAGTTTCGAATGTTTTTTGAGACTTCCAATTTTTTACTCTAGATTTTTTCTTGAAACCATAATAGGATATCTGATCATGAATAAATTTAAAATTTTTTAGGTTGATATAAAATGGTAATTAAAGCATCCGATTTCTTTTTAGATTTAGCATGGGACAAGAATGTTGATTCAGTTACGTTGCATGTCCCAACGGATAATGTGGGTATTCAAACTATCCCCACAGCCAGAATGGAAGTTGAGATTGATTGAGAGAGCTAGAGAAATGATTGCTTCATCTGGTACAATTCCTTATGACCATTTAATTACAATGATGAATCATCCTGATTTCAATACTGAAATTTATCCCGAGATAGTCAGAATAACAGGAGGTAAAGATATACCAGAGTTACAAATAGATAATCCAGTTTTAAAATTACTTGAAAATAAAAATGAGGAATATGAAAAATGGCTACTTACACAAAAATGAATCTGTGGCTCAACAAATGGACGGCCAATTGCTGTGGCCGCCACATTGATTGGTTCCGGAACAACAATTCATACGGCGGTTTCTGGAACTTCCAGCATGGATGAAATTTGGATTTTTGCAGCAAATGTTACAACAGGAGCAGTTACATTGACTATTGGATGGGGAGGAACTGGAACGTCTGATACGATCTTGGTTGATGTTCCTGCAAAACAAGGTTTATTTTTGGTTGCTCCTGGAATTCTCTTACAAAATAGCTTGGTTGTTAAAGCGGCGGCAAGTACCGCAAATGTTATAAATCTTGTTGGATTCGTAAATAGGATAGCATAATAATTATGCATCTGGATAGCTTATTTCTAAAAAATTTCAGGAGAAATCATGAGACTGGTAATTGTGATGCAAGAGATACACAAAAATATGCATATAGTTCTGATACATTTACCTATAGTAATAATTTAACCACGTCTAGATATGGACATGTTGCGATTGGAAACCCCGAAGTTGGGATTATTTCGGGTGGGTTTTCTACAAATATAAATGATTTTTTAGGAACCTCAGAAAAATATACTATTCTTCGGATGCTATAACCTCAGCTATTTCATTAAATCAATCGAGATTAACACATGCAGGTGCGTCTAATGTTATCAGAGGATTTTTCATCGGAGGAACTCGACAGGCAGGTCAAGGTCTCTCAAGTATCGAAATATATACCTTTTCTTCAAATACTATGACATTGAGTGGTACATATTTATCTGTGAATAAATTCAATATAACTGCATGCGGCAATAAAGAATTGTGTATAGTTGGTGGTAGTACAGATGCAATTTCTTCTACAGAAAGAATTACATTTACAACTGAATTAAGGACATCAGGTGCAAATTTAACACACGCTGTTGTTTATCCCTCAGCAGCTTCAGGTAATCACGGGGGATTGCATAGTATGTTTTAATTAAATCTGTTATAAGTTAGATAGACTTAAAATTCTATTTCGAAAAATTTGAAAATGATATAGAGAAAAAGATTTTATCTTTTTAAGAAAGGATGTATAAAAATGAGATCATACAACTCTTGGATGGAATCTTTTGCGTATCTGAATGGCAGAAAGTAACCTCATCAAACTATTAAGGAGAAAGATTATGAATATCATGCCGATCTCGAAAATTATTAAAAATATCGCCCAGGTGGCGCATGAGGCCAATCGGGCCCATTGCCGAATGCTTGGGGATTTGCATCAGCCATCTTGGGATGAAGCGCCGGAATGGCAAAAAGCCGGTTGTCATCCAGGGCGTATTGGCCGTTCAGACGAACCCCGATATAACGCCGCAGCAGTGTCACGAAAATTGGATGGCTCAGAAACAGAAGGAAGGCTGGAAATATGGCCCCGGAAAAGATACAGAAAAAAACTCATCCCTATCTGGTTCCATATAACGAATTGCTCTATGAGCAACGTGTAAAAAACGAGTTGTTTCTTGCTATTGTAAGATATAAAAATTCTTTTTGTGGAATTAATTTTCGTATAATTTTTACAGAGTTTAAAGAATAGCATAAAAGGATGGGATAAAATAATGAATAACAAAATTGAAGAAACCAAAGATGAACAAGCATGTTATTGTATGGATTTTGATTTGATCGTTTTGAGCAATCAAATACTTTTAATTTTTTTAAAACTTTTCGGTTTACTTAATCTTTCGTGGATTGCTGTTTTTTCTCCTCTATTAGCTTGGCTTTTTATTTTGATTGTTTATATAATCTTCTCATTATTTTTTTTGAAAGAAAGCGATAAAACAAAATGAAAATACTATTATATGATAATGGTCAATCATTCGATTTGCGAACTCCATATGAAACTTTTTTGGGTGGAAGCGAAACCTCTTTAATTTTATTGGCTAAAGGATTAGTTGAACTAGGACATCAAGTTTTTATTTGTAACAATAATAATTACAATGTATTAGAACAAGATGGAATTGTTTTAAACAACATCCTATATACAATTGATGTTTTGAAAGATTGTGATTTAATTATTTGTAATCGAACTTTTCCATCTGGATTAGAGAACTTTGTTGGTAAGAAAAAGATTTATTATTTTTCACATGATGCATATGATCAACCATTGGTGTCTACTTGGATGTATAAAAATGAGATCATACAACTCTTGGATGGAATCTTTTGCGTATCTGAATGGCAGAAAAAAACATTCTTTAGGTATTTCATGATTCCAAATAATCTCCATAATAAATTTCATGTTATAGGCAATCCAATTGATATATCATTGTATTATGGATATGCTGAAAGAAATAAGAATAAATTAATTTTTAGCTCTATACCTTATAAAGGGCTAGAGGTTTTACCAAGATTGTTCGATGATATTTGTATACAAACCAAAAGAGATGATCTTGAGTTACATATTTTTTCCAGTATGAAATTATATTATAATGATAATAAACCAGATGAAGATTATCAAGTAATATTCAATACTTTGACTAAAATGAAAAATGTATTTTTACATGATTTGGTTTCCATGAAACAATTGGCATATGAATTTGCAACAAGCAATCTATATATACATCCACATTTATATCATGAAACATTTGGTATGGTTTTCACACAATGTCAAGCTTCCGGATGTTTACCTATCACAACTAATAAAGGTGCTGTAAATGAAGTAATTAAGAACAATGAAACAGGATTCATCATCCAATATCCAAACATAGAGAATGTGGATTGCTATAAAGCATATCTTGATAAAGTTTGTGAATTATTATCAAATTATGATAATTTGTATAAGAATAGATTGGCTGCTCAAGAATGGGCTAAGCAATTCGATTATGTAAAGTTAGCAAAAAAAATTGAGAATGTATTATTTCAATAGTTAGAAATTTTTAGAAAAAAAAATGAGAGCCAAAGTGGGATAGCTCTCCAAGGGAATGTGGGACTGCTAAACTTTCTTTTTCAGGATTTATTCTATCCTCTGAAACAATGTCTGCAAAAGAGAGTCCGTTGGAAAGATTTCATAAGATCCTTTATCAAAGTATGTGAAGAAATCCATTTTGAATTCCAAGAATAACCCATCTGGATTATTTCTTTGGAATTCACTTATCATTTTAGTAATATCATCCTGAATCATTTTCAAAATCTTATCATCTGAAGAATTATCAAAGTTCAATAATTCTTCATTGCTGTATACTATCCCGATGGGAATATTTTTTCCAGCATTGATAAGCTCGATAATGATATTCTCTACCCCCTCATCATAAAAAGCTAAATTCTTAATATTTTTTATTTTTTCAATAGGAGGGGAATCATCTTCAGACCAAAAAGGAGAGAAGATGTAATCGATGATTATGAGTGTACCCGTATTACCACGATAAAGATGATAACTGTCTTTCAGATTTATCATCTTGAGTTGTAAATCATATTCTTTACTATGATGATTCACCTTGCCTTTGTGGTGTAAGAAGACTATGGTGAATATCATACCTGACATGATCAAAATAAACATCGCATACATAATAAACATCGCATACATAATCTTGGTTTTATAATATTTACTAATCATGGTTTATGAATTTCTCCTTATTTAATTTTCTTTTTTGTTTTTATTTTTTTAGAGGTTGTATTTTTTTGAGATACAACCTCATTTATCTCTTTATTTTCTATCTCGAAAATCATTCTGTCAACGATAGTTCGTACTGTTTCGTTGACATGAACTTCTTCGTGTTTTGTAAATGGTGGCAATATCTTCCACATGTAAGGAAATATTGCCAAACCATATGTGTTTTGTAGATTTGTTTTTATATTCTCGAATACCTTCCATGATACAAAGATATTCAAGAAGTTATTTCCCCTCAATGTCAGGATTAAATATGATCCTACCATTCTGGAACCATATATTTTTACATTTAATTCCTGATATTTACAGGAATTTTTAAATCTATCTAAAAATTCCTGTGGGTTAATAATATACATTTTTTGTAAAGAAGAGCTACTCATGTTTCTCTCCTTGACCTTCTTGGTTGTTTATGGGAATATCATTTCCCACTGTGATAATGTTTTTATCCTGATCCCGATAAACCTCTTGTATAATTACTTGCGGGGCAGGAATATTTGTAAACGACCAGATCAGACAAATAATCCATCCAATCACCGTCCATCCAAACAATACATTAGTGATAAGGATGGGAATTCTGTTATGATGCTCTCGAAAATCAGCTATCAAATACGGAAGAAGATAGAGCGCGATCAATAAGAGAATATAATATCCTTCGTTTCCAGATTCCATAATAAAAACTCCTTTTTAGAATTATTTATTCTTTTTTGTCTCAGCATATTGTATACATGCTGAGAATATAGCAATGGCCTCCCCAATATAAATAATAGTGTATAACATCACAATTCCTACCTCCTCTTGGCCACAGGCCATTACTATTCCTCCGATTATACCCCCGATTAGAATTCCCAAAATAATATAGACCGCTGGCAGATACCAGGATTTATTTCCGTTCTGCCAGTTTTTGAAAAGTAAATAAAGCAGTAACATTTCTATGATTAACATATTGATTATCCTTTCTAGCATTATTTTGTATCCGGAAGCCATACGCTTCCGGTGTGCGTATAGGTTTTGATAGGTCTTAAGCTGCCGTCATTTTCAATAACGGCATCAACTTTCTTTGTGAAAATCATCGGCCCTTTATAACTTTTTGGCCGATAAATAATTTCCACTATGTCATCATTACGAAGAAATTCGGCGGACGAAAACCCGTCCGATTCAACCGTATTTAGAAGGTTGGTTATCCTGTCTCGCCAACCTTCCCAGTGTTTTAGAGCCTCGTTTACCCTGGTAACGGTTTCTTCAACGGAGGAAACCGTTACCCCCCAGCATCCACTACCCCATACTTTCCAGCCTCTCGGTGAAACAATCACCGAGTGATTATTATATGATAACTCGACTTCGAATTTCTCTAAGTCGAGCATTTTCCTAATTTTATCTAATAGTTCTTTTGCTTGTTTTTCCTTGGCAGCATTTTCCTCTTCGGAGAGCTGCCAAGAAGGCTTATAGAAGGAGACTTTGCTTGGATCGAAGTTCTCCTTCAAAAATACCTTGGCCCCGGTCCATTTGTCGATATTTGCGACAATATCGACATTCAATTTTTTACGAAACTCAAGGGCAAATTTTTCTCTGCCCCTGACTAAAAATACCGAATATCTTGTTAAATCCACCCCCCTTTCAGTACCTTTGGGGGTCAACATCTCCGGCAGAACAAAATTGCTTGCCGTTACAATTTTCCCCTTCTTTCGAAATCTAATGTCATATTCTATCATGATTTTTTTCCTCCTTAAAAATAAAATAAAACTATCTATTCTATATTTTATATATATAGAGAAAAAGAAATGAGATATATTATCTCATCAATGGATATTAAATTTATGGTAAGGTTCTTACCTCATTGATTTTTCTTCCAGCCGTGAAGAACACGATCAGAATTGAATCGGATAAATCTTGATCATTAAACAAGAACATAACTACTATGCTTACCAAAATGCTTGATGCAACTGCGTACAACAGATAATCAAGAAGTGGTTTCCACCATTTCTTGACTCCGTGATACCAGCATACGAATACGCAAAACAGGATAATTGATTCAGGAATTGGTGTTAGCATTTTGATTCTTCTTTTTCGGGAATTTAATTTGATGTAATTCCATAATTAATTGATTATCAATTATCGAATTGAAAATTCCCTTTTCTTTCTGAAATAATCTTACTACTTCATATCTGAAGTCCTCTATGTCTCTATTACTACCAGAGATACCTGTTTTGAATCTCAACAACTTATCGGGATATTTTATGATAGCTTTTTTGAAATCATTTTTTAGCTCCTCTCTATCGTTTTCATTTAGATGGATCTTCATATAATAAGGTAATGGAGACCCTTTTATATTTTTGTATTCCTTATTGATTAATTCTTCATAACATATATGATATAAAATAAATATAAAGACAAACAATTCAAGAACAGTAAGAACGTTTATTATTTTTTTAATTATCTCCATTTCAATATTAATTCTGGGTTACAGATGAACCCAGCGGCATTTTTATGCCCACCTCCGCCATATAATTTGGAGATTTCTGAAACATCAATGCCGTCGATACTTCTTAATGAAACAATTGCCTTATTGGGATTTACAATCTTATAAAAGATTCCAATAGGGCAATCCTTTGACATAAATTTTTTGATTATGTTATTTCCCATGGGGCCATTATATACAACTGTTTTAAACTCATGGAATGTGATATAATATACATTTAAGGATAAATGCTCCTCTAATTTTGAGATATACGATGCAACTGTCTCTCCTTTAGAGATCAAATGTTCTGTACTTTGATCGTTTTCAAAAAGCTCTTTCCATAAGTCATTATTGGTTGGGTCGGTATTGCAAGTTTTTAATCCATATTGAAATTTGCAAACCTTATCCCAATCATTTGTCACTTCGTGAATATCATATTTTGATATCAATCTTACTGCTTCAGGTATTTTTTTACCTAAAGCAAAACCTTTCCAGGTCAACTCACATGCTGCTACACTTTGATCGACACCTTTATTAAAGAAATCAATATCCCCCAACTTTTCAATTGCTGTTTTGTGGTGATCTATCCAGATCACCCTATCCTTTAATTTTTCCATGGTTTCTCGATCATAACTATAATCGAGAATATATATCAGTTTATTTGATTTGAAAATTTCTTTTGGGGCGGAGTCCCCATACTCCGCCCCTATGAAACTAAGTTCTGTTTTTTCGTGTAAGAAGTAGTTCACAATTGCTGCTGAGCATTTTCCGTCTAGGTCTGAGCGATGATAGATGATGTACATAATTTTTCTCCTTTTTAAAATGCGGTTGTGATAGTTTTGGTATTTAGCCCAAAACTATCACAGACTTGCAAGACAACAGGCTCACCATCGATAGCGTTAGAGATAGAATGAGCCATGAAAGAGGACCCAAGTTTCTCAAGAAAGCCGAAAGAACTTGAATCGAAAAGATTGGTATCAACTACTACTATTTTCAGATAGTTCAACCTTCCTCTCTTTACCAGAATGAGGTCACCTTCGAATCCCCATTCTTTCAAGACATTGAAAACCTTTACCGCGTGGTCGGGAGTTGTATTTCTAAACATGATCTTTCCGCTATCAACCTCTATTTCATCCATTTGACCGAGGTGCAGTGCTACAAAATCCCTCGCGTCAGGGTTATACATTAGTATACCAGCAGCAATTACCAGAATACCAATAATAATCATTATCCATTTTCTGCTAGCGAACCTTCGACAATTTTCATCGAAAACGACATTGTTCTGATTCATGATTAGCCTCCTGTTTTTAAATCTTAAAATTTTGTGAGGACCATACCCATTAAGAATTATATGGATATGGCTCTCTTTTTTTGGGTCTGATTGAAATTTCTTAACCTACAATGTTCGGTTCTTGATGAGTTTTGTCAGCATTACATTTTTCCATAACCTCCTTCCTTCTATTCTTTGTGTTGAATTCTAGATGCGATTTCCAGATAATGATTGGCTGATAAGGGTAATCATGTGATAATTGCATGGCGGTACGTATAGCTGATTGCTCATCTGGAAAAAAATGCGTGGTCCGTCCGTGTGATGCGTCGATGCAAATCATAAAATTACTCATAGTCTTCCTCCGTGTTTCCTACTAACTGGTTATCAGCAAAGAAAAAAGAAATTGGTAACAAAATATTCTTTATTATATATTCAAATATTCTTATACTAAATTTTATTCTTTTTTAAGCTAATGCCACCGTCACCTGATGATCTTTTTGTATCTCTTCTTTAGTAATGCCAATACGGACTTGACTAGTTTAGTTTACCACCTGAGGATGAGATACGATGTGACAGGTTGTCAATACCATGTATTCCACTCTAATATTCAATCAATCAAAATAGCGTC
>ERZ795052.701-NODE-701-length-49867-cov-13.410423_pt1 | contig 49867 bp, 47 predicted proteins | sample MGYA00375136_ERZ795052 | MGnify/ENA primary metagenome ERZ795052 (study PRJEB30181, sample SAMN05720156) | activated sludge metagenome | isolation source: Anaerobic digester | place: Japan | collected 2015-05-26 ... | reverse complement strand
GGATTTGTACTTTCCTCAGAGTCGCTGAATCGTTTTGAGTTTTGCGGAATCAGGTTGTATAGCAAATCGACTGAGCCTTTTCTCAGCTCACATATACGATGAAAGTCAGCTTGGATATCGTATTTCATACCGCTGCTGAGCCAGTCGATTATCAGACCGAAGCCCTCGCACTTATGATATCGGATAAGTATCTCCTTGTCAGCTTCGTCAATGGGACGGTCTGCGAATACTGTATTGAAGTAAGTCCTTACAACGTGCTCACAGACTCTCCACAGGTAACTCTCATATATTTCACGGTTCGGGGAATTATGTATGTGCAGAACAGCCTTTTTGTTTTCAAGTGCAAAGGAAAAAGCGACCTCAAGGCATTCCTCGATGCTCTCAATACGGGAGTGTTCTGCAATTATCCTGTCAGCCTCTCTGTTTATCATTTCCTCAAGAAGTGAAGGTATATCATCAAAATGGTAGTAGAAGCTGTTGCGGTTTATGCCGCAGTCCTCAACGATATCCTTGACGGTTATCTTGTTTATGGGACGCTCGTTCAGCAGCTTTATCAGCGATTTTTTAATTGCTTCCTTTGTCAGATTCGCCACTCATACGCCTTCTTTCCTCATTATACAAACATTGTACCATAAAAATGTCTTTTAGTCAATAGCAAAAATAGAGGACACTGTCTGAAAACGACAGCGTCCTCGTATCTGAATAAGGAGAAGTTTATGGCAATTTATGTTTATTTCTTTTTGTTCTTAACTTTTTTAGCAACTGCTATAGCTGTTCCGACTGCGACTGCTCCTGCACCCGCTTTTACAAAATTTTTCTTGTTTATGTGTCTCTCCGAAACATTTTCTTCGTCCGATTCGGGAAGTCCGATGACATTATATCTAAGCAGCAGCTTTTCTATATCAGTGCTGTGTATCTTTTTCAGCAGCGGTTTTATTGCCGCATTTGCGAGCAGACCTGTATCGGCAGTAAGAGGCTTTCCGTCACGCAGAGCTATAGTCGCATTGAGCAGATCACGGATATCGTATGTACTGCCCCATACCTCGGGAACGCCTCTGTCTATTCCGAGCAAAGTATAGACAGCCTCCATTCCTGTGCGTATAGAGTATTCGGTAGTGAATATAGTATCACGCTTGGTCTCAGCAAACTGTCCAAGAAATGCGAAATTGACAGCACCGTTCGGCACAACATCGGGACGGTCGCCTGCCTGACGGGGCATAAAGAATGCTGTTATATAGGGCATCATTACAGGAACGGTATTGCAGCTGTTCTCTGCTATATCCTCTATCTCGTCAATGGGTACTCCAAGATGATACAGCCATTCCATACATATTTCTTTGCCTGTACAGTCACGCATCGGCTTCTTCACATAGTCACCGTTTCTGTCAGTGAAAAGGGCATATACCCATACAAGACACTGATCCTTAGGCTGACTGCGGAACTGCGGCTGACGGTTGATAGTCCATGACAGCAGCCACGATGAATCACGGCAGGTTACGATCCCACCCGTGACTACTCCGCCCGAAAACGGGTCACGCTTGCATATTGCTGTGATGTACGGAATGACCCGCTTATCAAGGGTAGTAACAGTTGCGCTCATCCAGTTGGTCTTTTCAGCATCATAGCAGAATTTATCGGGATTTCCAAAGGACTTGTCCTGTGCGGCTATTTTTCGCCACATATCCCAGCCACCGCCGGGTTTAATCTCCTTGTTGAACTCAGAAGGAGTATTCTGGCTTCCTATGGCAGAATTCTCGACACAGCCGCCGTTTGTGATGAATACAAGATCGTTTTCGGTCAGCGGAATAGTTTCCTCTGCGCCGTTACGTATCACTTCGATACCTGTTGCAGCCTTCCTTCCGCCCGAGATGTCAAAGGTGACATTCTCGACCTTTACACCATATTCAAACTGTACGCCGAAGCTCTCAAGATATTTTATCATCGGAAGTATCATAGACTCATACTGGTTGTACTTTGTAAAACGCAGTGCAGTGAAGTCGGGCAATCCGCCTATATGATGAACGAACCGCTGCATATACAGTTTCATTTCAAGTGCGGAATGCCAGTTCTCAAATGCAAACATAGTCCTCCAGTACAGCCAGAAATTAGAGTTCAGAACTTCATCATCAAAGACATCGGTTATCTTCTTGTTATACAGTTCCTCGTTGGCTGTAAGGTACAGTTTCATCAGCTGAGAGCAGGCTTTGTCAGACAGTCCGAATTTTTTGTCGGTATGTGCGTCCTGTCCTTGCTTTTCTGTTGCTCGGCATAGAGAGAAATTAGGATCGGCTTTGTTGAGCCAGTAGTACTCATCAAGTACACTCACTCCCTCTGTTTCGATAGACGGGATAGAGCGAAACAAGTCCCACATACACTCAAAATGGTTGTCCATTTCACGTCCGCCGCGCATCACATAACCTACACTTGTATAATACATACCGTCACAAGCCCCTCCGGGAACGGAGTCCTTTTCGAGTACATGAACTCTGCTGCCTTCCATCTGACCATCCCGTACAAGGTAACAGGCTGCGGAGAGTGCGGCAAGTCCCGAACCGATGATATATGCTGATTTGCTGTCAACACCATCAGGCTTCTTTGGACGTGCAAATGCTTCGTAGTTACCACTCGAATAATACATAGTCTTTCCTCCTTGTCTGTACTGCTTTGCAGTAAGTTATTGTAGTTTTATTATACCGGGGAAAGGCAATAGATTCAATAAACAATTAGATCGGATTGTCGGATTTTTAGGCATTCAGCTGCCAATGTCTATTTTTATATCCTCCTGATAATAATGATATACGGCAATTGCACCGGGGATAAATCTTTTATTACTGTGCTCTGCATAAGAATTATTACAGTTTATACCCTTTTGGAACTGAATAGCAGACAAAGACCTGAGATTTGCTCACACAAGCATTTCTCAGGTCTTTTCTTTTCATACGGTAGTTTTTCGCTCCGCAGGCTTGGACAGCTCTGAGGTGCATTTCCGTTCGTCTGAGGGCATAGCAAAAGGCTCTGCATTTCTGCAAAGCCCTTGTGCCGATTATTCATCTTCGTCGGAACACTCGTCAAGTCCGTGTATGAGTTGAATATAAACGCACTCCGCTCGGTCACGCTCCTCGCCCTCAGCGGTTATCATCATTTCAAGGAAATATGCCTTTGCCTGTTCGTAGTCCGTCCAGACTTCACGCTTGCCGTTGCATACGGTAGTGACTTTGCGTGATCTTGGCATTGCCAATTCGGGTATTGCTAACATATACTGCACCTCCAAAAAGAATTGTAAGATTATTATAGCCTATTCCGTTTTCGGAGTCCAGCTCTGCGAAATAATTGTAATAATTCTTGTGCAGGGCGCAGCAATAAAGGCGTTTTCCTCGGTGCATTTTTTCTCTTATTTTCTCACGCTCTCGTGAGCCTTATCGACTATCGCTTTGAAAGTCTGCGGTGTCACAGCAAAGCGTTCCAACTTTGCTTGATACTCTGCAAGCCTTGCGGATATTTCATCAATTCCCTGACATATTTCCTGCATATCTTCGGGATAGATATTTCCCGTCTGATTGACCTGAATAGCGATAGAATTTATGCGGTCAGCAATCTCTTTGAATCTTGCCTTTTCGGGTGCAAGTTCCTCGTCAGTCAACTCAATTATAGGAGTGGCGATAATAGAGTTAAAAATATACTCCGACATTGAGCGCAGACCGCTTTCCTCCGTGTACTGTTTCAGCTTGGCAAACTCCTTGTCACTCAAGCGGACTTTCAGCACCTTTGACTTCCGCTCCTCGTCCGATTTTACATTCATAGACAAACCTCCAAAATCATAGTATTCGCCCATTTTCATAGTCTATTATATCACTTTTTCTTTCATTTTTCAAGCGGGGTCTTAGGGGTGCAAAACCCTCTAACAAGCTGTTGTATTCAGGGTGGTCATTTTTCAAAATGTACCCCATGAATACCGTGCTTGCTGGCTGGCTGGCTGGCTGGCTGGCTGGCTGGGTTTGATTTTGATATTCTTCCGACCGTTCAGGGCGGATTGTTTTATTTTAATCGCTTTTGTGAAAATATTTCTGAGCGATCTCTCTTAGTCGCTCAGGCGCTCATCAGAGCGTTTGGAGCTATGCGACTTCGTGATAAAATCAAATTCCCCATAACAATTTGTCGAACGCAAAACTCAATTGACATACCAAAGTTCATGCGCACTGCCAATAGACAAAGTGAAGCGTTGCGCGCTATAATATTATCATCGGGTATCCTCCCGAAATCTGAAATGAACGGAGGTGATGATATGGCTGACATCGCAAAGAAGATCACCAAGCTCGATGAGAAGATCGGCAAGCTGAAAGGGCGTATCAAGTCCGATACGGCTGAGTGTGAAAAGCTGAGTGAGCAGAAAGCTCTGCTGATCTATCAGTCGCTGTGCAGGCAGTATAGCTGTGAGGGACAGGCTCTTGCCGATATGATCGCAAGAGAACACGAACAGGCGGCTATGCCTGTTGCTGATGATAAATCCGTGTCGGATAACAGCTATGCCGATGATGCTGACGAGGAAGAAATGCTCGGTCAGACTTCTTTCTTTGAGAAGAAAAATCCTTACTCGGATTAAAAATATATCCGACAACAAAACGATTATAGCAATGCCGTCTGAGGCTGTCTGGTGCGCACAAATCAGATACAGAAACTTTGGGCGCAATACCTATGGACAAACCTCGGCGGTGCGCGCTATAATATTACTGTGCAGGCGTAACGCCCTGCAACAAAAAGCCTATGCGTGTAGAGATAGATAATCGCAGGCGGAAAGGAGACAATTGAAAGAGACAACTACTACCATAGAGAAAGAGAAGGTAGACTGCTCCTACTCGGAGTACCGTATTGGTCTGACAACTTATCGTGTCAGGATCAGTTTCAATTCAGATACAGATGAAAGTCTGGAAGATATCATCAATCGGCTTATCGCCCGTGAGATAGAAAAGTCTGCGTGAACAGATAACGGCAGGCTTGATATTCCCGACTTTCTGAGTATATCATAGCCTGCTGTTTTTTGTCGGAAAGTGAGGAAATAATGACAGACAAAATTACAGCACTCTATTGCCGTCTCTCGCAGGAAGATATGCTTCACGGGGAAAGCAATAGTATTACAAACCAGAAGGCGATCCTTTCAAAGTTCGCCGCTGACAACGGTTTCCGCAACACCAAGTTTTATGTGGATGCTTAGACTCCCTATTGAATACAATAAAATGAAAGGTCAACCGCCGAAAAACACGCAGAATTGCGACATTTTCGGTAGTTGACCTTGCTTTTTGTTATGGGATGGAGCGAAAGCGACCGTTTAGCTATCGGATGCCCACGCTGCCGGAGTTATCGCACCTTCAAATGATTGCAAGGCTTTTATTTGTATCGTGCAACCGTCTTTTATTTGATAGTGCTGAAAGTGCAGAAAATGCCGTAGATACGGTGAAAAGTGCAGATTAGTTTCGTCACGGAAATGGGCGGATTTTGGACACTTTCAAATAATTGCTGGGGCTTTCGTTTGTAGGTGCAACCCCTGTATGGGCATTTTATTTCGTTGTGTTACCAGAATCATCTGTGTCCGCTATCAGTGAACGAATCATCTCACTCACTGTACTGAAGCCACGTTCTTCCGCTTTCTTCTCAAAAAGCTCCCGCTCCTCAGCGGTCACTCTTGCACGGATGACAAGATCCTTGTTCACCTTCTTTTTCTTAGTACTGGCAGTGCGATTGGTTTGGTTACCATTCTTGGCCAAGATGATCGACCTCCTTTCTGGCTTGAGACAGTATTTCATACCCGTTATATGCTGTACTTTTCAAACGTGGAATCCGAGACAGCAATGTCGGGTCCTTTTACCTTCTTTTGCAGCAGATCCCAGTTTGGCTTGCGTGATGATGTATTATGCGCATCAGAGCCAAACGCAAAATGTGTATGTTCTGCCATGACCTTTTTGGCGAATCTCTTTTCCTTCCAGCTTGCAAAAGCTTCATTGTTGATCTGATAGATCGCATTGCAGTGCAGGACCGTTTCCAGCTCTTCCTTGCTGTAATACGGAAGGTAGCGGTGAACGTGTGCCAGCATCACTTTCAGTTTGAATTCTGCTGCGATATTGTAGATCTCCTCACTCATCCATTTTTCGTATGGACGGTACGGAAGTTCTAACAGGATGATCCTTGTCCCCTGTATTGCCAATTTTTCAATGTCCGGTAATTCGGAAATGCCGTGTTCAATGGCGACTTCTGCGCCAAGATGAATGTCGGTGACAGCCGTATGTCCCTGTATCTGCTCAAATGCCGCCTGCCGCTTTTTCAGATACTCAGCTACAGACTTCTCCCTGTGTGCATAGAAATGCGGTGTAGCACAGATACGCTGTACGCCCTGGTTTTTCATCATCTCCACCATTTGCAGAGAGGTCTCTGCGCTGTCCGATCCGTCATCGATTCCGGGTAGTATGTGGCAGTGATACTCTGTTAATAAAGCCATATCTGTCAGTCCTTACCTTGCGTTTCTGCCTTCGCTTCTTCTGTATCCAGTTCAGGCTTTGCACCGTAATATCCGTAGCCATAGCCTTTCTTGTAATAGTATTTGCCTTTGCTATATTTCGAGTAATAGCCTGCATGCTTCGACTTCACACCGTTCAGGATAAATCCGAGCAGATTCATATTTGCCAGTTTCACACGATCGAATACATTGTCAACGTCCTCATCCGTTGTTCTGCCATACCGCACAACAAGAACGATGCCTGAAATATTTTTTGCAAGCTCCATCGCATCCGTCACAACATTGATCGGTGGCGTGTCGATCAGAATGACATCATATTTCTCATGCAGATCATGCAGCATTTGCTCCATCGCATCGGAAGCAAGCAGTTCAGAGGGATTCGGCGGGATCGGCCCTGCGGTCATAACATCAAGGTTTTCCATAACATTTTTCTGGATACACTCGTCAGGTGTGTGCATTTTTGAAACCGCAGTAGAAAGTCCCTTCTTGTTTACCAGCTCAAAAATTTTGTGCTGTACGGATTTCCGCATATCTGCATCAATCAGCAGAACATGACTGCCGCTCTGTGCGATCGCAATGGCGATATTTGCAGAAGTCGCGGATTTTCCCTCGCCGGGATTCGCAGAGGATACCGCAAAGGTCTTTTTTTCAACTGTAGACAGTGCAAATGACAGATTTGTTCTGATAGATTTATAGCTTTCTATGATATGGAAGGGCGCATCCTTGTCAGTTAGCTTTAGATGCACATCATCAGCATCCCTTTTCTTTTTACTGTCGTCGAAAGCCTGAATATCTCCAATGATCGCCTTGTTGTACTTCTTGCCAAGGGCATCCGTATCCTTGATCGTGTTGTCGAAGAAGTCGATCAGGAATATGATAAGTACGATCAGCATAAAACCGGCAACTGCACCGATCATTGTGTTTTTCATAGTGTTCGGTGCAACAGGGGTGTTGTAGACCTTTGCGGTGTCTATCGTATTGATCGAGCCGACACCAACTGCCTCCTCCACATATTGTGGTGCGACCTGTGTCAGGTCGTTGCAGATTGCAGCAGCGACCTCAGCATTCTCTGCAGTGGCAGTCACTTTGACAGCAGAGGTATCGGTCACAGACGAGATCGCAAGGCAGGAACGGATCGAAGCCGGTGTGATCTTCCCACTGTCATTGATGGTGAAATTCTGTGAAAGCACGTTTTCCTCAAACTGCTTTGACAGCTTTTCTGCAACAGCGTTCATGACAGCATCGTCCTTCAGCACCTCCATATACGTGTTGACAAGCTGCTTGGAATTGCTGATGTTATTTACGTTGTTTGCATTCTCTGTGATGCCGGTATAGCTCTGCACATACATTGTGATATGTGATGAATATTGCAGCGGCAGAAGAAACTTGGAAATACCGAATGCTGCACCGGCACCAAAGACAGTGATGACAATGATCAGCCAGATATGAGATAAGAGCAGCCTGATGATATCTTTTATGGAGTAACTTTGATTCATGCTTCTATATTCCTTTCATAGTATATCAATAATACAAATTGATCTTACACCGATACCGGGACTTTTTCGTCTTTCTTTTCCTCTGATCCTGCCTTGGCAGTGGTCGATATAAACTTCTTGTTAAACTCCTCCGGTGTCACAAAGGTCGGCACCATTTCGTGGAGTGCCCGAATCGCAGTTGCCTCATTGTTTTCGAGCGCCGCATCACGCAGACTGCGAAGCTGTGTGATAAATGTATCAGCATCAATGTCGATCTGTCTGCCGATGAAGATCAGCTTGTTTTTCGTTTTCTGCAAGCCTTCTTCATTCATCAGCAGTTCTTCCTTGATCTTCTCACCGGGGCGAAGTCCTGTGAATTCGATCTTCACATCCTTATATGGAACTTTCCCGTACATCCGGATCAGGTTTTCTGCAAGCTGGACGATGCGGACAGGCTTTCCCATATCAAGTACGAATATCTCCCCGCCATGTGCGATCGCTGCGGCTTCCATCACAAGGCTGACCGCCTCCGGAATGGTCATGAAATAACGGATGATATCCGGATGCGTGACAGTCACAGGCTGTCCATGCTCGATCTGACGCTTGAATTTCGGGATAACGGAGCCGTTGGAGCCGAGAACATTTCCGAATCTTGTGGTGACAAACTCCGTTTTGCAGCCGGGCTGCTTGGAGAGGTACTGCACAATCATCTCACAGCAGCGTTTCGATGCGCCCATGCAGTTGGTCGGATTGACCGCCTTATCCGTGGAGATCATCACAAATTTCTGCACATTATGGAACTGTGCCAGAGTCGCCACATTGAATGTACCGATGACATTGTTCTTGATCGCCTCCATCGGACTGTCCTCCATGAGCGGAACATGCTTGTGCGCCGCTGCATGGAAAACGACCTGCGGATGAAACTGGTTGAAAAGCTGATTCATGCGGAAATAATCCCGCACGGAGGCGATTCGAACAATGAGATTCGGATTCTTACCATATTCTTCGATCAACTCCTGCTGGATATCATAGGCGTTATTCTCGTAAATGTCAACGATGATGATCTGCTTCGGGTCATATTTTGCGATCTGGCGCACCAGCTCTGAGCCGATCGAACCGCCGCCGCCCGTGACCATGCAGACCTTGCCGGAAATGAATTCTTTGATATCTGCGTTGTCAAATTTGATCGGGTCACGCCCTAAAAGATCCTCTACTCTGATGTCACGCACTTGACCGAGCAGGGTGGTGTGGGCATCATCAAACAGAAGATTTCCGAGGAACGGGATGACCTTGATCGGAAGCCCTGTTTTTGAGCAGATATCCAGAATCCGTTTGCGCTCGTCCTCCAGGCAGGACGGAATGCAGAATACGATCTGTTCGATCTCAAATTCGCGGATAAACTTCTCGATCTCCGCTGTTGTACCAACGATCTGTGTCTGATAGATCATCGTGCCGATTTTTTTGCGGTCATCGTCAATGATGCAGACCGGGTCAAACACGGCTGTAGACTTGTCCTCTATATACGGTGAGTTCTTCGCATTCTTTATCTCACTGAGGAGCATTTTGCAAGCCTGTCCGCCGCCGATCATCATGGTACGCTTGTGTTTTGCCTCGTGTCGTCCTGCTTCTGTCAGATCTATGAATGTCCGCTTGAAAATGAAGCGGAACAGGCAGATACCATTGATCGTCAGTGTGGTATGCAGGCACACATATCGCAGCGGTACTTCTCCTTTTAATATGTATGTGAAAATGCACGAAACGGTAATGCCGATCAATGTTCCATTGACACATGACAGATAGTCTTTCGAGTTGAAATACCGCCAGAGCTTATTATATGCACCGCAGATCAGCAACCCGCCGAGGCAGGTGATGACGGATAATACAATGCTGATAGATAACTGTTTGTGACTGATTCCGTCATGCAGAGCAAGCAGGACATAATTCGAGATGATGTCGGCAACTGCAATAATAAACGCATCGGCGATCGCTAAGGCTGCTTTGCGGTATTGAAATTTTTGTAATCTGTTCTTCAAAATATGATACTCACTTCCAATTCCATCCCCATATGATGACGCCCATTAATCTCTGCGGAATATATCTCTTGTGTAGACCTTGTCAGCAACATCGTCCAGAGATGCGTCATATCTGTTAGCGATGATAGCAGCAGAACGTCTCTTAAACTCTGCAAGATCATTCACAACCAGACTGCCAAAGAAAGTCTCGCCGTCTTTCAGAGTCGGCTCATATATGATAACTGTTGCACCTTTCGCCTTGATGCGTTTCATGACACCTTGAATGGAAGACTGACGGAAATTGTCAGAGTTCGATTTCATAGTGAGACGATAGACACCGATCACAACTTCATGCTCTTTTGATCGGTCAAAAGCATCAGAGCCTTGATAAGCTCCTGCCATCTCAAGCACACGTTCTGCTATGAAATCCTTGCGGGTGCGGTTTGACTGGACGATTGCTGTCATCATATCTTGGGGTACATCAGCATAGTTTGCAAGAAGCTGTTTTGTGTCCTTCGGCAGACAGTAGCCACCATATCCAAAGGACGGATTGTTGTAATGTGAACCGATGCGAGGATCCAGACAAACTCCCTCAATGATCTTAGCAGTATCAAGCCCTTTCATTTCTGCATAGGTATCCAGTTCATTGAAATATGCCACACGCAAAGCAAGGTATGTATTAGCAAACAGCTTGACAGCTTCCGCCTCCGTGGACCCCATAAACAGGGTGGGGATGTCCTCCTTGATAGCTCCTTGCTGAAGCAGTTCTGCAAAGGTGTGTGCGGCTTTTACAAGCCGCTCGTCTTCCATATCTGCTCCAACAATGATACGGCTCGGATAGAGATTATCATAAAGTGCTTTGCTTTCACGGAGAAATTCCGGGCTGAACATGATGTTCCTGCTGCCGGTCTTTGCTCTAATTGACTCTGTATACCCCACTGGGATAGTGGATTTGATAACCATGATAGCGTTCGGATTACACTTCATAACAAGGTCGATCACGGCTTCAACTGCACTTGTATCAAAGAAGTTCTTCTTGCTGTCATAGTTGGTCGGTGCTGCTATCACAACAAAGTCCGCATCTGTGTATGCCGCCTCAGCATCGAGTGTAGCTGTCAAATCAAGCTCTTTTTCAGCAAGGTATTTTTCTATGTAATCGTCCTGAATCGGAGATTTTTTGTTGTTGATAAGATCAACCTTTTCCGGAATAATGTCTACTGCTACAACTGTATTGTGCTGTGCAAGTAATACAGCAAGTGATAAGCCGACATAGCCGGTTCCTGCTACTGCTATTTTCATTTTGTGTCTCCTCCATATTATTCTTTATACCACTCGGCACATTTCTTGAGTTTTATAGTCACTTAGAGATGAACTATCTACGCCTGATAGAAGTTGAATTGGATTGCGTGAGTCTATGCATTTTCTATCGCCTTCTTAATTTCAGTTTTACCCTCATCCAAATGCAGTGTGTTTATCTTGGGTGTATCAAGGCATCATCGTAACAACACATAGCACCAGAAGCCAGGTAAAATAGCTATTTTAGTTTGGTGTTACGGAGAAGCTCATAATCTCTAGATCCTCTGCGACATTGCCAGAATAAACTCACTATGTCTAACCTCTATTTTCCTAATAATTTATTAAATGGTTTCTTGTTTATAATTAGCACGGATATATGTAGAACTATCATTGTGATTACAAACACAGATACTATCACGACCGGCTTGGATAGTGGCAGAAATTGACATATTTTTGCAAATACCAAAATAACGAGTTGATTAAAAATCAGATACACAATCGAATTTTTTCCAACGAAGCAAATTTCTTTGATTATACTACGAATAATATTAGGCTATGCCATATCGCAAACTGTGGCAGACAGTTTTAACTGACCAATACTGATGAACAAAGCCGCAATGTAAAACAAAGGTACAATAGAATAATGGCTTGCTCTAACATTAACTGTGCCATTCATTATAGAAATTATAATCCCGATCCCCCAAATGGCTATTGTTAATCCCAGATTCCAGAACTTATTGAACTCGTCCATGCACTTATATAAATGACCAAATGCAAATAAGGGTAAGCACACGAAGCTAATATCTATCGCCATAGGTAATCTAATATTAAAGAGATACGGAATCAGCACCCCAATGGCTGCAAGAACAATTATAATTATACCCCTACCTACACGACTCTTGGCTTTTTCAATACAAGTATATAGCACTTCGCAGAAAAAAAGTGCAGTCAAAAACCATAAAGCACCCGCTATGGGAAGTCCTTCTGTATTGTTCCCAATTAGTCGAATTAGGGGTGTTAACTTTGGCATAGCTGGATCATGATAATAGTAGATAAAATATACCACATAATGAATTAATCCGAAAGTGAGATATGGCAATAATAATGATTTTGCTTTCTTCTTAATATAAACTATACAGCTATCGCAAGGTTTCCAAAACATACCAGATATTATGAAAAACATCGGCATATGAAATGCGTGAATAATGTGGTTAAAAACATTATCATTAACTATTATATGGCCTAATATCATGCATATTATGCCGACCCCACGAAAAAAGTCAACATCTTGCCTTCGAGCCGTATTTCGTAACGGCTTTGAACTATTTGAATTATTTGCTATTCTTTTCATAAAAATCCTGTAAATACTTTGCAACACTCTCAGCACTATAGCCTGATGATATTACACTTTCCATGCCCTGATGATAGTTACGTTTACCTATTTTTGCCTCTATTAGACTAACCCATTGATTTGCGTCATCGAAAGAAAGCCGATTAGTTAAGTTACTAAGCACCACAACCTCTGGAAATCCAGTCGAAAGAATAGTTGGCAGACCTGTAGCCTGCGATTCAATTGCTGTTGTGCCAAATCCCTCATATAGTGATGTTCCAACAAAAATATCAAAAGCCATGTAATAATCCCAAACATTTTTCCTTTCACCAGTTAGTATAACCTTATCTTCTAATCCATGTTCTTTAATGAAATCAATGATGGGCTTTCTGTTTCCTTCTCCAACAAGGACAAGAACATAGTCATCGTGCTTTTGAGACAAAAGATTAAAAATATTCAAGAGATACGGAATGTTTTTTTGAGGTGACAAACGTCCTATGCTTCCTATGACCTTTTTGTTTTCAACGTTTAATTCTCTTCTGATCTTGTGCCGGATGTTTTCATCGTACTGATAGTAGTTTGTTTGAATACCGTTTTTGATTACTATTACTTCATCTTTTCTTTCTTCACCAATCCCCCAAATCCCTGCTTCATAAGAACATGCAAAATAGTGATTGGCGTACTTGTAGGATTTGCCTTTTAGAATTTTTTTAATCCATAAGTTCTTCTCATTGGGAAGATATTCAGTGGTTCGGGAATGGAGAATTCGGCATTTCACGCCAAGTGCTTTTGCAATCTTCAAAACAAAGTATCCTGAATTCACATCATGAACATGAACAACATCTATTTTCTCTTCTTTGATTATCTTTTTGATTCCTTTGCTAAACGCAATGTAGTTTTTTAATGTAAAACTTGGCAGGTTGTAGTGCTTTCCGCCCAATCGAAGAAACTCACGCATGTTTTCAGTATCATCTTCATTATTGAGCTTTATAAGAACAAACTGTATTTTTGAACGATCAATATTTCTGTACCAATCAAGTAGTCTAGATTCTATGCCACCGCTTCTAAAGCCTGGCGCATAGTGTAATACCTTTATCATAATACCTCCAGATATTATAGTTTTCAGCTGAATAGTTAAGCAGGTTATTTTGATTTACCCGAAAACATTTTAATCAATGCTAAAACATCTTTTTTTCCGCGGCATATATAAACATAGGATGCAAAGTATGTGATTATACATGCCATAATCGCCAGTATCTGTAACCAAATGGAATTACATATTCCAAGAAGAAGGAATCCTACAACTGACATTATCAACGCACTTATAATGGGCTTTATGGTTTCTTTTAATATTATTAAAGGGTTGAAATGGAAACCTATCCAAAGAACGCACCAATATGCCAATATTTGTTCTATCTTAATCAACGACCTTGCGTAGGATAAATGAAGGAATCCCAAATTTGCGCCATAAATCAACGCAGGTATTAAAGCCACTAAATGAAGAAACGTTGTGATTACGGATGCTTGTGGTTTTCCGAGTCCTCGATAGTATTCTGAAGCAAATTGTCCGTAGACTAATGTAAAACAACTCATGAGACCATATATTCCAACAAAAGGAATGGTTTCACCCCATTGACTTCCGAGTAGAATTCCGGTTACAAAATCTTTAAATATGAATATTCCAAAACCAAGCGGAATTATAATGATTGAAACAATTTTTATAAAATTAGTATATGTTTTATCGTATTCCGCTTTATCATTCTGTAGTCTAGATAACGATGCGAAAAGAACGCTAGTTGTCGCTGTGGTAACAATTGCAAATATTCCATTTACAGTAGTCATTGTAGTTTTATAAAGTCCCAAGTAGTATTGGCTGAGTATACCACCAACTATAAAAGTTCCTATATAGGAAGTAAGCCAAGTGCCAACTGATTCAGCTAGTGACCAAATACTAAATGAAAACATTTCTTTAAACCCATTGAGATTAAAGTAAAAGTGAGGTCTCCATTTTGATTTCAAAGTTAAGATTGTTGCAACCACAACATTATTAACTATCGTACCAATAATCATAGACCAATAGCTAAATCCAAGAAGAGCTAATGGCACAGTCACAACTAAGGGTACACACGCAGCTATGATTCTGGAATAGAATAAAACTTTAAAATTAAAAGCTCTTTTAAATAGTCCTGATTGAATGCTGGAAAACGATGTAACTGGCAAGGATGCCGCCGCAACAACAATTACAATACCTAATCCAGGGCTTCCGACAAGTAATGCAATTCCTTCTGAAAAGAATGCTATTATCGCCCATAATATTATTGAGATAGTCAAATTGCTTGAAAATGCAATATTTGCCGATTGGAATAAGTGCGATTCATCAGAAAAGTCATGCTGAATAATAAACTTTTGAAATCCTGAATCGCTGAACAAATCTGCAATGCTAATTACCATTGTAGCAGATGCCACCACACCAAAAGCTTCTGGTGTTAGTAATCGCGCAAGAATAAGATTTGTGATCGGTACAATTAGCTTTGCTGCAATCTCGGCAAGTGAAGACCACTTCAAAGAATTTGACATTTTGCTTTGAATGCTATTATCAGCCATAAACATCTCCCGGACTATTAATCAAAATTATACTCAAATGTTTTCTCCTTTATTATTGCAGGATTACCAAACACTAATGAGTTTGGAGGAACGTCTTTTGTGATTACAGCGTTTGCGCCAATAATCGAATCGTGTCCAATAGTAATGGGGCCTAATACACACGCTCCCGCAAAAACAGCAACATTTTCTTCGATAATAGGCCCACCTTGATTTGTCTTTTCGCCATTAATTAACTTGCCGTTTCCACCAAGAGTAACATTCTGATAAATCCTGCTATTGTGGCCTATCTTTGCTTTAGGATGAAACACACACCCCAGCCCGTTATGAACTAACTGTGCATCTTCTGCAAAGTCAACCATAGGGGGCATATCACAAGAACATAGTATTCTAAGGAGCTTTGAGTATATATTCGCCTTTCTATACTTTTGCTGTATAAACGCTTTTCTCATTTTGAATACAATTTTCTCGGCTTGTCTCCTTTTCATCTCTCTTATCTCCTATCATAGTAAGAATTATAATCACCCCAAAAAAGCGTGAACTCGCAATATCCGGGATGAACATGGCTCCAATTACTACTAACCAGAAAAGCCATTTTAACGGATCTGACTTCTGATAATATTTTTTCAAATAAAACACAAAAAATGCAACAATGATTACTGTTCCAACTAGACCCATTTGCAGAAGGTACTGAACAAAAAAATTATGAGGGACGCCAAGTCCGGTTGTTTGTTTAAGATTAACTAGACCAAATCCAACGCCAAACAAAGGATGTGATTCAAATGCGGATAAGGCTTGCCAGTATTGTTCTATTCGACCCGATGAATCAACGAGGCTTTGGTTGCCTCGGGCGTTTTCTAACCGATTAATTATAAATGGAATCATGGCACAACCAGATATGATAATAAAAATGATTTTTGCATTAAATTGATTAGAGTGGGATAGCAAATATGCAATTATTATCACAGCAAATGCGGCTAAACCAGTACGTGAAGTAACACATAGAATCGAGACAATAAGAAAAATCTCATATCCAACAAATTGAATAGTAGTGAATTTTTTGTATTCAAGATAATACACTAGTGTCAGCATGCAGCCTATTGCTAAATAGAGTGTTGCAAAACTATAATCACCCATTAAGCCAGCATAGGCTGTTCTTCCCTGTCCCATAGCGCTATGGTGTCCAACATCCAATCCACGCATAATAACAACGCCTCGTTGAATAATGATTTGTACACCTAAAGACACACATGAGTACAATAAAGCATCAGCAGAAAACAATTTAAAAGAATCATCTTTAGTACCAGTGAAAGATGCTCCAATGATAAAACTAACTAAAAACAATAGAATAGTCAATACTTGTTTGATTGCGTCTGAAAACGAAGGTGTGAGCAGCGAACTAATACCACTAAACGTGGTAAATGTTATTAGAATAATGAAGTATACTCGGTTTATTCTTTGAAACATACAAGTCATCAGAAATAGCAGAATCGTAATTATATGATACCAACTGAAAGGAAATTGAGATGTACTTGTAGCAACTAAAGATACAAAAGACGTAGGAAGCAAGCATATTGATGTGATAAAAAGAGTCTCTTTTGTCTTGAATTGTTTCTTGAGAAGCAATATAATTACAACTAAATATGCAAATGACATAGCCACAACAATAATACGCGGTAAGGTAGAGTATATAATCATGGAAGAACTATATAATGTGGAGATCAATAATACTTTTCGTTTAATATCTGCTATTGAATCCATCTTTTTCCCTCCCATTTAAAGGTACACTTGCTTAATTTGCTTTTGAAACTCGTTAATATTTGCATATTTCAGCGATTTTTTTCCTGCTAACCTCCCAATTGCTGTTCTTTTTTCTTCATCTGCTAAATAAAAAGATATAGCTTTACAATAATCTTCTATCGAAGTACAGGTTATTCCACAATTACCGCTAAGAATGTCAATTAATGCTCCAACTCTACTAGCAATAACGAGCTTATTGAGCGACATAGCTTCCACGGCTACAAGTCCAAAGCCCTCATATGTAGAGGTTATTACTATTATTTTAGCAGCTAACATATATTGATATGGATTGGACTGAAAGCCGAGCATTTGAACACAATCTGATAAGCCGTTATTTATAATATATGATTTGCACAGGTTCTCTAACGGTCCAACACCAATCATTTTGGCGGTGACGCCTATGCCCTTATCACATAATTTTTTAATAATAGTTAAAAATGCAATCGGATTCTTTGCCTCACTAAGTCTGCCTACGTATAATAAATCAAAGCTATCAATGCTATTTGCCTGGGATAATGCAGCTACTCGATTAGTATCGACCACATTACTTATTACTTGAAATTTCTTGTCAACAGCCTTATGAAAGATGTATTCCTCCCTAATAATACTTGATACACCGATAATTTTAATAAACCTATAGGCGCGTAAAGCGTAGATAATTGATTGGGGGCACACTTTCTGCAACCAAGAAGGATTGCTATGAAGATGCGAGATGACTTTAACACCTCGAATCATAGATGCTCTCACACTAGCATTAAAATCATGTGCATGAATGAAGTCTGGTTTTATCCTTTTAACTGCTCTATTTATTTCCTTTTGTGAGAAGGTTGGAAGCATTACATACTTTATTTTCCGTTTTTCTAGCTCTTGACGAATTGGACCATCTGGGCAGACATATATCATTTCAACTTCTTTATCATCGGTAAATAAAGATATTATTTGGCATACAACATTTTCAGCGCCTGAAAACTTGCTACTCTGCAATAAATGCATAACCTTCACTGAAACACTTCCTCATATATTTTTCTGATTTCCTCCTCTACAACATGAATATCATATTGTTTAATAGCATTTGTATTATGATCGCCAAACAAGTGGCGGGTATTTACATCACATTTCTTAATAGCCGATACAAATTGGTCTATATCGGACGGATCACATAAATAGCCACCCTGATTATCATCAAGTAAATCTATGTTTCCTCTGATTCTTGATGCAATACAGGGGAGTCCTGCTGCCATTGCTTCCATCATAGAACGCGGCATTCCTTCTTGTAAAGTCGTGAATAAGAATATATCTGCGGCTGCAAGTAATTCCTTAATATCTGTTCTGAAACCAAGAAAATGTATTTGTTTTTCAATATTGAGTTGTTTGGCAAGTAACTTTAGATTTTCAAGTTCTTCTCCTTGACCGCATATTAGGTAATGCAGTTTTGTGTCATTACATTTGGAAATAGCTTCAATTGCGACTCTATAGTTCTTTCGTACAATAAGATCTCCCATAGAAATCAAAACTACATCGTCATCCCTAAAACCTAATTCTCGTCTTTTTTTATCTCGGAATTGTTGGATTCCATGATATTCCGACAGGTCTATTCCAACACCATGAACATTATATACTTTCCCGTTTTGCCTAAGTTTAAAATGCCTTGCTGCTTCATAGTCTTCACTATTCATTGTAATGATTGCATCTGTGAATCGAGCTAAAAACTTCTCAATCGTATAGAATACAATCCAATTCTTTTTTGGTGAGCCCTTATAGAAATGGAACCCATGTGCTTGATAGATTATCCTTTTAACTTTGCATTTTTTCCCTGCCAATCGACCTAATACTCCTCCTACGGGAGTATTACAATGTATATAGTCTATATGGTTTTCACGAATCAATCTGCACATCTGTTTGTAAGCCTTGATATTTGAAAATGAATACGGAGACCTTGAAAGCCCAACATGGAATATTTTAATACCATACTGTCGCTCATCGGATTGTACTTGTCCTTCAACTGCACTGTTCCAATTGGCTGCGTGAACGAAATCGATTCCCATCTCTTTAGAGGCAACAATAGATGTTGATGCGACACTCGTAATTTTTCTGGTTATATTTGATATAAATAATAATCTTTTCATTTTCTATCCTCAGTGTTCGTATATAAATTCTTTTTAAACAAGACTGTTTGAATTGTTTTGAAAATTATCTTTACATCCAGCCAAAATGAAATGTTATTTGCATACCAAGCATCATTTATCCGCTTTTCTCTCATTGTTATACTGTTTCTGAAATAAGCCTGAGAATAGCCGGATATCCCTGGTCTGACTTTCATTTTATCAAGTTCGTCTTCTTTATATGCTGATAACGAATCCCACGTGCTTGCGCGGGGTCCGATTAAACTCATCTCGCCCTTAAGGACATTGATTAGCTGCGGTAACTCGTCTATACTTGTTTTTCTCAATACACGGCCTATCTTTGTCACTCTTGGATCATCTTCAGAATTATATGTGCTTCCATCAGGATTTCGTATGTCTTTATTGTTTTCGGACATTGATCTGAACTTAAGCATATAAAACTTTTTGCACCCTTTACCAATTCTTGGCGCTTTAAAGAATACGGATCCGCCATCATCATTCTTAATCATTATTGGAACTATAACCCAAAGAGGGGTGAGTAGAACGATGCATATCCCCGAAATAATGAAATCCAGAATTCTTTTTATAAACTTATCATACATAGCGTTCTCCTATTCTCAATTATTCCGGTTTTGGGGTTAGGCTTATTTCAAAACTGCTTTTGCTAAGAGTAACTGACTTTTCGGGCACAACAACTTCGCATTTCTTCGTACTGTGTGCTAGGTAAGCTGAAGCACCAATTAAGCTGAAGTCACTTACATTAATTCTGTTTTTTAAAGTTGCTCCCATTCCCAAAAAACAGTTGTTTCCAATATGAACCTCTCCTCCGATTGTCACATTAGCAGCAACGAAGTTGAAGCTTTCTATTTGAATATCATGTGTCAAAACGCAGCCAGCATAGATCACATTGCAATCTCCGATTGAGATGTTAGTTCCTATATATGCACCTGGGAAAACTATATTACCTGTTCCTTTTAGCTTAGATAACACTATTGCCCGGTCAGAAATATAATTAACTGATTGGTATCCTAAAGAAAGACACTCAGCTTGGATTTTCTGACGTGTTCTATTCATATTGGTGTATCCTAATGTATTCAGTACATATACTACACCATTTTCGTCTGCATATTGGCTTAAGTTCTCAAGAGGAAACAATTCTACTCCCGCTTCATCGCAAAGAGGTCTGCACTCCTCTAGATATTTTTCGTTAACACTGTGGCCAACAATTTCGTATTGTTTTTCTTGACATATTAATTCATGTATCATAAACGAGTATTTTGTTGCGCCAAGAATAAATATTTTTCTCATGCTTACTCCCATATGATTCCGCTTGATTTGCCTTCTTCATTTTCAACAGTAATGTGCAATATTTGCCGTATATGGTTTCTTCTTTCCATTAATTCTTCATGATCTTTCGCCTCAAGAATAATGAAGAATCTGCTTGTCTTATCAGTGTTTTGAGCAATCTCTTTTCCAATATGTAATGCATCAAAATTATGATGATGAGTATATGGCAGATTGATTACCTCATCTACACCTTTTATTTCGACTATCCTTCCATGCGGCAAAAAGAAGGATATATAACAGCAACTCTTGCTTTGAAGTGAAATCGCAGGCATATTATTTATCTTTCCAGTTGCGATTCCTAATAAAAACTCTTCTGTATCAAGTCCGGTCTGAATGTGTATTAAATCAGATGATATAAATACTCCACCGCCTCTTCCGGCAATTTCCAATAACACAACATCTTCTCCATCGATAATGTATTCAGCATGTGTAATTCCTTGCTTTAAGCCGAAAGATTTCCCGATAATCTCATTAGTATTAATAACCTTCTCTACCAATTGTTTTGATGCAATAGACGGAAATTCACGTTTTGATGCAGAAAAAACATCAGGCATATCGAAATACTCAGTATCCCCGCAGCACAGAGTCTTATACTCATAATTCACACATATTCCTTCTACTACAAATTCCCGCCCAGTTATAAACTCTTCAATCAATATAGAGCGGCTTCTGGAATAATCAAGAGCTTCTTGAAACTTTGCCTTCAGTTCTGCGAGATTTTCTGCTTTGCTAACGCCCTTACTGCCCTGATTGTCAACAGGCTTTATTATCACTGGCCTGTTGAGTTCAATAAAAAAAGCCTCAGCTTCATCTAAGGTGTGGCAAAGCTTATACTGAACAGTCTTTACACCTATTTCCTTGCATTTTTCTCTCATCAAATATTTATCTGTGAACAGACAAGCGACATCATAATCGTTCCCAGGCAGACCTAGTTTAGAAGCAACATATGCCATAGTACGAACTGGAAGATCTGTTTGATCCGTAATAATGCCGCAAACATCATATCGCTTGGCGATCTCCAAAACACCTTCCTCATTGACTACATCACAGAATTCTGAAAATGCGGCTATTTTGTGCCCAGGCTCTGATGCAACGGGGGAAACCACAAGAGTCTTATAGCCCAAGTCGTTTGCTTTTTTAATTAAAGGCAATTGTAGTGAATTAGCACCAAGTATAAGTATGGTATCCGTCATTTTCTCTCTCCTTATAATCAATACATCACTTTTTTCATCACTTCGCACACATACTCGACATCCTCATCGCTCAAAAGCGTATGAAGAGGCAGCGTGATCAGGTTATGGTAGTAATCGTATGCATTCGGATAGTTGCTGCAATCCTTGCCATACGCCGTCATCATCGGAAGCGGCTTATAGTGAACATTAGTAGTTACCCCCGCTTCGGCAAGTTTCACAATCAACTCATTTCGCTGTGCTTCTGTGATACCAGGAATTCTTGTTAAATACAAATGATTAGAACTGTCCACAGTATCCGTATGGTGAACAAGATGGGTGATACCCAGTTCATCACAAACTGCATCATATTTCTTTATGATCTCAGTACGGCGTTTCAAAAGCCCCTTATACCTGTCAAGCTGTCTCAATCCGATAGCAGCCATAATATCAGTCATATTGCACTTATACCAAGCACCGATGATGTCATACTCCCATGCACCGATCTGTGTTTTCGCAAGAGCGTCCTTGTTTTGGCCGTGGAGGGAAAGAAGCTGATAGAACTTATAGATCTCAGCATTATCTATACCCGGAATGGCTCTCCATGCGGCAGCGCCTCCTTCGGCGGTTGTAAAATTTTTTACAGCATGGAACGAAAAAGACGAAAAGTCTGCGATTGCTCCACAGTAAAGCTTCTGGCCTCCAACAACTCTGCTTGCTCCAAGACTGTGAGCGCAGTCTGCAACAACAGCCACACGACCCATTGCTTTCTGAATTCGGCTGCTCAAATCAGCTAATGGATTACTGTGGTCATCAAGAGGTATAAACAGGTTTCTATTTCTCTCAACAATCTCGAAAATCTTATCATAGTCACAGACGATACCACCGAGATCAACCGGGATGATCGCCTTTGTCTTCTCTGTGATTGCCGCCTCCAGCTTATCATAGTCCATTTCCGGAGCGTGTGTGGTACTGTCTCCGTCCTTATGGATGTCCACAAATCTTACTGTCGCACCGCAATGAACAGCGGCAGAAGCAGTCGCAGTATATGTATATGCCGGAACGATGACCTCGTCTCCGGGCTGGATGCCAAGGATCCTCAGGTTCAGTTCTTCTGCTGCCGTCGCCGAATTGAGACAGACCACACGGTCGGAGTAATAGTTCTTATTTGCTTCTGTATCAACAGTGGTGTCACCGGTCTCAATATACGCCGCAAGCCGGCGTTCCAGCAGCTTTACCCTCGGACCAGTTGTTATCCAGCCTGAACGCAGAGTTTCTGTAACCTCTTTGATTTCCTCATCTGTAATATCCGGTGGTGAAAAAGGTATCTTCATCCGTGTTACTTCCTTCCATTCCTTCAATTCTTTGATTAGCTCCAAAAACCTTCATAATTGTCATTAACTCAAAAAAACGTATCTTCATAATACAGATTATCATTATCAGGTTTATTATTTGATACTAGTTCAATTACAATTACTCCATCTTCTGGATAGATATTATGAATTACATATCCCTGGTAGCCCATTCTAAAATACGCCTCTTGTCCATCTTCAAATTCAAAACGCTGTTTTGCGGCAATAACCACAACAGGTGATGAAATTTTCATAATGGCTTCGGGTAAACTTGGCATAGCCATCTTGGTCATATTCTCCCTTGTTGTTTATGATAAGGTTTTCAGCAATTATCTATGTTCAAAACCACAGTTTGCATGACTCTCCATAAAACCGATTTTCATTAGCAATTCTAATCTGTCATTCTTCATACGCCCGGTTTTAATTTCCTGTCTTTGATGCACAAGCCACTGTCCGAGCCGATATCCATCATCGCAAACATAATCTTTGCCGGTTTTCAGGCCACCATGCTCCTGATAGTATTTTTCAGCGTGTGCATACCCTCGAAGCCATAACTGCTGGATGGGATCCCATACAACGCCGATGCATTCAAGCTGCCTGATCCTCTCCGCACTAAGCTTACCGTTTCGGTAATTCTTGCGGACCGTTCCCAGCCATGTACCAAGATTATATCCATCTGGGGATACATATTTCTGTGGGACAGCAAGGTCACCGAACTCCTTGAAGTACGCTTTTGCATGCATAATGCCGTTTTCCCAGCGCAATTCTTCCGGAGACCATATCATGCCGATAGACTCTAATTTTTCAATTCTGTCATCGCTCAGTTTTCCAGTCCTGTATTTTGTACGTTGATTTTGCAGCCATGTATCGAGCTTGAATCCGTCAGAACATTCATAGTGGCGGGGAACAAGCAGATCACCGTGTTTCAGATAATACTCTTGTGCATACTGGAAATTCTTTTGCCAGACAGGTTCATATACTTCCCATTGCAGTCCTATTTTCTTGAGCTTTGTGATCCTGTCTGGGGAGATCTTGCCTTTCTTTTTCCTGTCACGCTGTGCTCTGATCCATCGTGTCAGGTTAAAACCGTCGATCAGATAGTCCTCCGGCAAGCTGTTAATGTCTCCGCCGCTGGCCACAAACTTTTCAGCATAGCGGAAGCTGTCCTCCCACCGGGAATCATCTCGGTTCCAGACCATGCCGATTTTTTCGAGCATTTCTATCTGCTCATCTGACAGGATGCCTTTCAGATAATGACTGCGCTGTGTGGAGATCCATGTGCCAAGCCTTGTCCCGTCAGGGGCAATGTATTTCACCTTGATGTTCAGATTGCCGTGTTCCTCAAAGTACTCCTTGGCAAGTCTGTATTTATCAAACCAGTTCCGCATGATCTGGGAATCCCATTTCATGCCGATGTCCTCTAATAGTTTCTTTTTCTTCTCAGACAGCGTTCCTTCCCGATGCATATTCCGCATCGTTCTGAACCATCGACCAAGCTTTAAGCCGTCCTCGGTAACATATCCGACCTGAATGTCAAGATGTCCGTTTTGTTCGTAGAAACGCTTCGCCGCTTCATAGAACTGCTCCCATGTGTCAAAGCTCCAGATCATGCCCACAGCTTCCAGAAGCTGGATCTTCTCGGTCGAAAGTGCGCCTTCCTTATACTTCTTTCGCTGAAAAACAAGCCAAGCAGCAAGATGCGGATCGGCAGTCCTGATACCTTCAAGCGAACCGTGCTGCTCAAAATACAACTTGCAGTTTTGATAGGATTCATTCCAGAAGCGCTCATCAGCAGTCTGCCAGTCCATACCGATTGCTTCCAATCGGCGAATCCTTGATTCCGATAGAAACTGCTTTTTACGGTAATTGACACGCTGGACATTAACCCATTGTCCGACACGATAGCCGTTATCGTTGATATATGCCTGGGGAACGAGCAGATCACCGTTCTCCTCATAGTAACGCTTGGCTTCGAGATACATCATATCCCACGATGCGGTCAGTGTTTCTTCCAGCTCATTGAACAGTTCTACGCACTCTCTGACCTCGTCGATCACATCGAAATTATCATTGACGATATCATAGTCCCGATCGTATTCCCGGAAATACTGAATCGCAATTTGCATTTCTTCCTTGATCGAGTCAATACTATAAAGGTTCTCGATGTTATTGACGATATCAAAAATAACAGGAACGGTCGTTTTTGACGCTGACAATGCTCGTCCGATCTGCTGCTTGTAGATGATCGGAGAGATCGTTGGGCGGAGCAGTATCACACCTGCGACATTTTCGACATGGATACCCTCATTGAGCGCATCAATGCAGAACAGCAGGCGCAAATGGGAAGCATCGTTATCCGCACGGAACTCGTCAAAAGATCTGTTGGCTGTGCTGTCTAAGGAGTATACAGAATAGACGTGAGGAGCGGCATCGACTTTTCCGAACCACTCATCGACTTTCCCCATTGCATCAAGCATGGCATCGTAGTTTGCACAGAAAATGATATACTTGCCTGTGCGTTCGGTCATGTGTTTATCAAAGATCACATCCAGACCGTCCGCTTTATCTAAAGCGTGCCGCAGGGCTTCCAGATATTTCTCCGCTTTATCCTTGACCGCTTTGTTCTGTGCTTTTTTTACCCGCATCTCATACTTGACAAGAGAGTCCTGATAGGAGAAGATAGACAGCACATATTTCGGCGGATTCAGGATACCGCGGACGATTGCCTCGCCGAGTGTCATCTCCGATGCGATATTGCCGTCAAACAGTTCATCCGCCATATTGCGCTGGTTGTCGAGATAGCGGATCGCAGTTGCAGATAAGCCAAGGAGACGAGCTTGCGGATATGCTGATAAAAGCTTCTGCACGCCAGCACCCCAATACTCCGCGCCTGCTCGATGAAACTCATCAAGGACGATATAGTCCGGGGTGATCTCAGCGATCTCCTCATCTGTCATATTCATCAGTCGGGCATATGTGAAATACTTCACATTGTCAAGAACCGTATCCGGAGAAGCGTCGGACAAGTTTTCAAGCTGCGTCCGGAAGATGTAGTCAGAGGGTGAAAGCCAGCAGACCGTTTGATTGGGATGATCCTCGCACAGCTTAAAACCGATGAAGGATTTTCCGGTTCCTGTTGGGTGAACGACAGCGGCTTTTCCTGTTTCAGCAAGCATCGCAGCAACTGCTTCATAAGCGGTGCGGTTATGCTCAAATAGATTCATCGCCACTCTGTTCGCCCCCCTCGACTGCGATCTCATCAAATTCCATGTTTTACGAAAAACGGCTCAGCAATCGTGAGCCGTAGAATTCCATGTTTTACGAAAAGCCATATTATTCAGTTTTCAAGATGCCCATCAGCATTATACTGCCAATTTCAGCCGATCCATAAACTCGGTTTTCTGCTCAAAAGAAGAATGGACATAGCGATTCAGCGTGATCTCCACGCCGCTATGTCCTAATATTTCGGAGAGGCTTTTAATATCAAACCCCAATCTTACACAGTTAGACGCAAACATATGGCGCAGAGCATGAAAATGCACTGACGGCAGATTTCCGTTTTTCAGTATCGTTGTGAAGCGGTACTGCATTGTACGAGGCTCTATTGGTTTCGCCTTGCCAGACAGCACAAATTGCTCTGGATCTCCCTGAAATTTGCGCAGAAATTCAATGAGGCATTCCGGAATCGGGATAGAACGCTTGGAGGTTTCACTTTTAGGCTCGGTGAGTATGAGCCTTGTCTTGGTACTGCCTCCCTTGACCTGGATTCGCTGAAGCGTTTTGCTGACGGTCAGAATCCGTTTTTCGAGGTCAATATCAGCCCACTTCAAGGCGCAAAGCTCACCGATACGAAGTCCAGTCATCTTTGCAAGTGCGATTCCGAGTGTTGTGAGGTTCTGATCCGTCATTACGATCTGCATCAGCCGCTTTTCCTCTGCTTCTGTGAGCAGCCGAATCTCTGTTTTCTCCTTTTTCGGCATCACAAGCCCCTCCATCGGGTTAAAAATGCGGTAAGTGCGAACGGCATACTTGAATACCGATTTCATAAGCACCAGAATATCAGAAATATAGCGGTTTGATAAGCCGTTGTCCTGCTTCTTTCTGATAAATTGATATATATTGCTTTGTTTAATGTCTGTAATATCATCGTTTGCAAATACAGGGAGTATATGCTTTTCTGCTTTGAGGACATAATTTGCCAGTGTTGAGTCCTTGACTCGGATAGAGATGGACTGAAACCATTCATCAAAAACCTCTGAAAAGGTCTTGCATACGGCTACCGTTTCGACTAATCTTTCCCTGTAATTAGTCATTTTTGTGATGACATCGTCAGGAGTTCTGCCAAAGAAAGCTTTATACTGCCTTTTGCCACCAATTCTGCTCACAGTGATTCTCCCTTCAAAACGGCCATCTTTCCTTTGATAAACATTTGTAATCATGTTTACAATTCCTCCAAATTAAAATGAGATAATTTGCACTCGTTCGTCAAACTGCTGATTTTGTTATATCTCGCCGCCGAATCGTGGCTACATCTTGACATATTGTATAATAAGTGCTATAATTATGTACATAGATGCGATGACACTGTTGTGAAGGAAATCGCACTATTAATAATTATACACTTACCGCAAGAGGCGTTGATAGATATGCCTTTTGCCAGAGGTGAGACTTTTCGTAAAACATGGAATTCTACGACCTGCCACGCTGAGCAGGTCTTTTTTGTACCTTCATGTCAGATCAGCAGCGTGTGCCGTGCAGCTATAGTATCATATATTACCCTATATTTCTTTGTATTTCAAGATAAAAAAGCACCAGACATACGAGGCGATATTCCTCATATATCTGGTGTTATCGGACAATATGTAATTATTGGAACAGCTGTGTTCTTCTGCGCGGCGTAAATCAAACAAGATAACGGAAAATGACCGTCAAACAAAAAGCGGCTGTGGAAATCACTCCACAACCGCTATAACGGAAATTGTCCGTCAGCCCATAGGTTTCTTACCAATTAATCCATTCAAAGCACTCTCTGTGTTATCTGGATACAGTTTCTTCACATGGTCAACTATCCGCTGCCATGACTCCGCGGGTTCCTCACTATAGGCGCTCGTCACAAGATCATACCCCCAGATCGTTTCCGGTGGGAACATCACAGATACGCTCATGCCATATTCAGCGCCTTTCTTGTTCTTACGCCGCTGAAAATCTGTGATTACCAGATATAGTTGCATTTGCAGCCCGGTGATGATGCCGGGATAGTTTTTCAGGCCGCCCTTGCCGAAGCCAGCCATCTTCTTTAACTCTGTTGAGAGAATCGCATCCTGCTTCCAGAGCATATCACCCTCGCCATCTTCACCGATATAATAATCCATGATGACCTTCTCACGATAAGTTGCAAGTCCGTCTTCATATCGAGAATCAAAATCATAGCCGTAGCGCCGATAGTTTGCAAAGTATGGCAGCCATTCCTTGCTGATAAATCCTGCCTTACCGCCGTAGAACTTCCCGTAGGCGACCTTGTGACTTGCCGCTATTATCTCACGCCATTCCCACGGATCCTGCTCTTTGTCTCCTGTCCACCAGTAATCCGTTGAGACGTGTTCTTCTGCCGAGAAACCGGTGATATCATTCGCAAACAGCGGTAGGAAGCCTATCTCATTTACCCAATTCACAAGTTCCTGCCATGTGCGTATCCTATATGGATCATCCCAAGGCAAGCCCCTCATGATCCATGTTCCATTTTCATTTGCCATATAAAGTCATCACATCCTGCTCAGTTGCTTTCTCACCCATGCACTCTCAAGCACATCATAGATATACTGATTGGGCGTACCTTCTTCAAAATATCTGCTATTGTCGCCGCCGAGCATCTCTACAGCAAACGCTCCGACGGCTCTGGATCGTGACTGACCGGCATAGCAATGGACTAAAAGCGTGTCAGCAGCCTTCCTGTGCTTTTCGATGAAGTCGATGATCTGGTCCGCCATATCATCATCGAACAGAACAGCTCCGTCTATCTCTGTTACGATATCATCGAATAGTAGCGTAAGAACGCCTTTGCAGAACTGGTTCTCTGTAAATCTTACACCAAAGCCACCTGTGTGACTGTCCTGAATCGAGATTACTGCGTATGTATCGGTCAGCGCTCCCTGCTCTGCGGCTTCATCGGCCATGCCAAAAGGATAATAATGCTCCATGACATAGCCGAATGCTCCGTGGACAGATTTGACGAGAACTCTTTTCATTGCAGATCACACTCCTATTTCTTCACCTCAACCGTAAAGTTTCCGTCACCGTCAACTTTCAGGCTCAGTGTTTTGACATATCTATCATAGAAATGCTTCTTCTCACTTTCCGTGCCCTCAATCCACGCTTCCTCGTAAAGATGCTCAACCAGCTCCTTACCGTTCAGGTACAGTATATCCGGCAGATACTTTTGCAACAGACCGAGCAGAACCGCTCGCTTGAAGCCGTCAACATTACCGGAACAGAAGTCGTCGATAGCGCAATAGTAGATATCATGCTCCTCAAGGGCATTTTTGATCGCTCTGCCACAGTTTTCGTATTCGTACATGACGAGGAACCTTGCGTTCGGCAGCGAGGTGATCAGTCCCCAGAAGTCCGAGTCACTGGACACGAGGATGAAGCTATCGATGCCCTCTGCAAAGTGGCTCTGACAGACACCGGCAGTCATGACAATATCAACAAGGCTCTTTCGCTCCGTGACACGGTCTATCAGGATGTGTTCGACAGGTATCTCTGTAAACTTATCGAGCCATTGCCATCCAACAGTCGTGTGGTGGTCATCGTACAGATAGATCCTCTCTATCTTATCCAGCTCACTCTGGTCGAGGTTTCTCAGCGTAGCATACAGCTTATAAACATCTGAATTCTCGCAGTCTACTGCTATGACCGTCCTCATGCTGTTGCGAATGAATGTGTAGATATTGTTCTTGGTTTCCTCGGTCGCATCTCGGTATTTGCTGGGATCCTCAAAGGAGTCATGATGCAGTCCGTAGATGATTTGCAGGAACTTCCGGTCGGACAGCAGCATGGAACCGCAGTCAAACGGTGTCCAGTATATGTACACCTGGAATGGGTAGTACATCTTGCTCGTCATATACTTCTCAAACTCACGCTTCAGCGCAATAGGGTTGTTATAATGCGGTATGACGAACAATTCCCGTATATACTGCCATTCACACCAGTCGGGAATCAACGCTGCCACATCGTCTATGTGGTTGGCGATCAGCTTGTTGAGGTCGAGCATATATTTTTCGGAGCGATAGTTTGCCTTGATGATCGGGATGCCCCATTTTTCGAGCTGAGCGATGTTCTCTGCATCGTACCATTCAAGCGTGTTCAGGTTCTTCAGATTGTTCCGCATCTCATAGTCAGTTTTCTTGTATTTCAGGAACAGAGCTGTCCGCAGCTTACAGAGATAGCGTATGGTCGTTGCCGGTTGGGAGCTGTATAGTGTCTGTAAAAGCTCATGACATTCCGCATCGAAGCATTTCTCTACAATGTGTTTTTTCACTCCTATGAGATAGGCAATAGTCGCTACAAGGTCTTTGGTGTCAACGGTAGAATACTTGTTGCCCAAACTCATCACCTCCGTGGTTATACGCCAAGATGATGCTCTATGATCTGCATGATCGCCTCGGCTCTTTTCTCTCCGATACCTTTCACACCCTTGATATCCTTCTCCAGCGCTCTCAGGTCAAGCGTAGGTGCATCCTCTCTTAAACCGTCAGCATATCGTATGAGAAAGGCTTGCAGCTCCTCACGGGACATCTTCTTTATGGTGCGGTAGGTATCGCGGTCGATGATTTTGTCAGGCATAAACTAATTCCTTTCTGTGGTCAAATACTACTAAGATACTCCGGCACAACAGACTCCAACAGCTCACACAAGTCATCGTCCATGTAAGAGTATTCGTCAGGGATGTTCAGACAGATGATAGTTTTATCTACTATGATATCTGAGTATTTCTCTTTAATCCTTCTGATGTGCTTTTTCTCCATGCAAAAGATAATATCTGCCCATCCCAGCAGTCCTGGCGTGACTTTGACTCTTGCATTATTCTCCGTTCCGGCGGAGCGTGCGCTGTGACCTTCGTATCCGTCAAACAGCTTTTCGGCAGTCAGGGAACGGCGTTTATTCTGGCTGCATAAGAATAGTAAGTTCATATTGTATGCCTACTTCCGTATTGTTTGCAACTTCAAGAGTTGTGAACATACGAATTCGGGGGGGATTACTCGGTCCTCAACACATACTCGTTATTTATGTGTTGATCCAATTTCCATTTTCTGAAAAAATTATCTTGCTGCTGGGCTTTGTCAAGACTATAAATTGAGTTATCGAATATAGGTTCATAGCTCCAATTATCATCTTTTGATTTTGTCCAGCCAATAATATACGGGGCATATACTTCAAGCTGTTCCTGAACCATTGTGTTCAAAACAAATGGTTCACCTTTATCAGAGTGTAGGATTGCATCTCTTAAAGCTGTCCATATATATTTAATCTCTTCTTCTGGGCTAACAGTTTCGTATGATGGCTTTATATGCAGTTTTATTTCGCCATCTTCCTCTTCGTGGTCAATTTTGAGATCAAAGTTTTCCACGAAGGATTCTGATTGATGCAAAAATACATCATGTCCACAGTAATGATAGATGGGAATATGGCGTTTCTTTAATTCTCTCCGAATATTATGAGCACGCAGCGGTATAACTTCCACGTTGGTATAATGAAGATTTCCGAAACATAGTATGAGGTAGTCTACACGCTTATCAACTGCCTCAAGTAAACTAACGATTTGTTCAAACATTAGCACTATCGGGTTGTCATATAATCTGACCTTATTGTGATCATGGAAAAACAGGTTAGGAAAATCGGAGTGGATCTCTATTAAAAAAGCAAGCTTATGTTCGCAATTGTAATTGCTTGCGATTTTCCTTATATTTTCATCATAAACCGGTATACTCTTTGTATGTTCGGCTAATGCATGACGAAAGCTGAGCATCAAGGACTGAAAGTTTGTCTTTTCAGTTTGACGATAATGTTTCATCAATATATCGCACAAATCCTGAATGACTTCTTCAGATACATGATCTGTAGTCTGAATGGTTTGATGCCACTTTTCATAGAAAGATGCTATATCTTTTTGATGCATGATGCCAAGGGATTGAACCTTGTTTCCCTTTTTGGGCTTTGAAAAAAGATCTACTCGAAAATGCTCGATACCAATTACTGTGCCTCTTATTCCTTTCTTATGAGACTCACTCAATCTTACAAAGTCAGGGCGTTCTTTTGTTTCTCGCGGAACATCTGAGCCAGATAAGAGAATTCCTATTTTCTTGGATTCTCCTTTTTGTGCCAGACATTGTTCTATAGCAATATTTAAGCAATTTTGCTCAATTTCTTTTTTATCCGTTATAGTTGTGAATTTTTCATTAACTGACATGGAACCTCCCCTATAATAGTACACTCAACACCTCGTCCAGCTTATCAGCTATGCGCTTTTGCTCGGCGAAGCGCATTATTTCAAGATAAGAGATAATCTATCTATTGTTTCAAGAATACGCCTTTGTTCCGCAAGCGGAGGAAAAGGAATAAGCAGATTTCCGAGAATTGTGTGGTTCAGATTATCCATAGTACTTCCTACAGATTGGCTTTGTAGAGATTGTCTGATGAAGTCACTTTTTAGCATTGTAACAAAATATTCCGGCTCAAAATAGCCAGACGGAGTAGCAAAAAAACATCCTGTTCCGCAGATATATCCATCTTCGTTTTTTGTTATAACAGCAGCTCTGCCCATTTCGCCTCGTCTGCCAATCACAACATCGCCTTTTGAAAGAATGTACGATGTCATTTCTGGTACTTTGCTTGGTGCAACTCGCTTTATCTTGTCAAATGATACTTTTCCATTTGCAATATCAGCGGGATTGATAAGTGGTACACCTGATTCAGCGTAGTCACTTTTATGTAGCATACTGCCGAAAGGTCTTGTGCAATATTTCAAAAGAACGCTTCTAAGCCGCACCCACTTCCAATTTCTCGGAATTTCAAACGGCACTTCCTCCGGCTTGATCTCTGGCAGGGGCTTCTCCTTTTTGATCTTGCCCTCTTTAATTAGCCGCTGTTTCTCCGCCTGGATATGCTGATAAAGCTCCTCGGCGGTGCCGTCTTCGGGAAGCTGCTCGGTGAGCTTGCCCTGAATGCCCAGAGTGATGAGCTTCGCTTTCAGGCTCTCCGCATCGGCGGAATACTGCTGCTGCGCGGCATCAATGATATCAAGCACACGATATATTTGATCCAACTTGTCTGCAATAGCTTCCTGCTCTGAAGTGCAGGGAATTGGAACAGGGGTAGCATATACAGAATCAATGTAGTATTCTCTTTGATTGGTGCTTCCTCTGAATTGCTTAAACATGAGTTTTTGAATCGAAGGCGATCTCAAAGCATAATAAATATACTTTGGGATTATGCCTTCACCTACGCGCAAAAGTGAGATATGTGAGTCGGGAACCATAAATGGATATTTTTTTGATAGAGCTGCTGTCTCAAAATATCCAACTCTTCCCATAGTTCCGTTTCCTGTTGAGTTAATCACAATATCCCCATCTTGCAGCCTAAAATATTCAGGCCATTTAGGAAGAGTATCCTCATCTAAAAACAGAGCTTTCTCCAAGGCTAATTGGTGTGGCTGGTTACATTTTTGTGCAAATACCGGATATTTAGGAACATCTGAATATTGAGGGGATTTTCCTCTCGAAATGAGTAAACATAAATCGCCAAGAGCCACCCAAGCCCATGAATCCGGAATATCAAAAATCTCATCAGTTGACATTGGCTTCTCTTTAGGCTTTTTTGTTTGCCCATTTTTGATTTGCTCATCACGTTTTTCACGGATACTGGCAAGAATGACTTCCATAGACTTATCCGCACTATGGTGTGAGACAAGATTTCCATGAACAGCAATTTCAAGCATTCTGTTCTTTACAGCGATTATATCAATCAAAGCTGATCCCTCCCAAAATGCCGCGCAGCGTCACAAGCGCATTATTGATGATGTCTGCCTGCTCCTGCATATCGTCCATGATCTCCGAAACAGAACGCTCGTCCTCCTCAGTGAGGTCGATCCACTTGAAGTTCAGATCTTCACGCCCTGCGACTTCCTCCGCAGAAAATCTGCGCCATCTGCCGTTGGGATTCTCCGCTGAATAGGTCTCCGTTCTGTCCTGCATATGCCCCGAACAATAGCACTCGACAAATTCATCAAGATGCGCCCTTGTCATGGGTTTCTGCGCCATTGTGTGGTGAATGCCCGTGCGGTAATCGTACACCCAGATATCCCTTGTGGGCTTGCCCTTGTCAAAGAACAGCACATTCGTCTTGACGCCGTTTGCATAGAAAATACCGGTCGGCAGACGCAGAATGGTATGCAGATTAAACCCCTTCAGTAGCTTGTCACGGACTTTCTTGGTAGAGTCGCCGTCCGTCAGAACGCTGTCCGGCAGAACAACGCCGACTCTGCCGCCGGTCTTGATAATGGACATGATATGCTGCAAGAAATTCACCTGATTGTCCGATGTTTCAATAAATTCCGTTCTGACTGCGGACACTGCACCGCTGCCTTGCGGTCTTGTGCCGAATGGCGGATTTGTCATGATAACATCGAACATCTTGTCAGATTTATCAAGCAGAGAGTCCTGATAAGTGATTGGGCTCTGATCGACACCGATATCATGCAGATACAGATTCATAGACGCAAGCGTGACAACGAGCGCCGTGTTATCTGCACCGAACAGCGCATTATTTTTCAGGAACTTCTGCTTTTTGGAATCCTTGCTCTGCACGCGCATGTGGTCATAGGCGGAGAGCAGGAACCCGGCGGTTCCACAACAAGGATCGCCGACAGTCTCACCGATCTGAGGATTGACTACCTCTACGATAGCCTTGATAAGCGCACGGGGCGTGAAGTACTGTCCTGCGCCGCTTTTCTTATCCTGACCGTTCTTTTCGAGAATGCTCTCGTAGATCGCGCCCTTGAAGTCGCCCTCCATCATGTACCAGTTTTCCTCGGCTACCATGTCGATGACCTGCTTCAGATGTACGGGTCGGTCGATCTTGTTGGTTGCTCTCGTAAAGATCGTGCCGATCAAACCGCTTTCCTTTGACAGATTGGAAAGAATGGTCTCATACTCCTTAACAAGGTCATCGCCATCATATTCAAGCAGGTCTTTCCACTTGCAGCCATCCGGCAGTGTGCTTGTCAGCCCCAGTTCTTCCTTTTCTGCATCCATTTTCAGGAAGAGGATATAGGTGAGCTGCGTGATATAGTCGGTAAAGCCCACACCGGCAGCGGACATGACATTTGCAATGTTCCATACTTTGCTGATGAGTGCGGATTCTGTTTTCTGTGTTGCCATTGATTTATGCCACCTTTAGTAAAATTCTTGATAATGCGTTCATTTCATCATTCAGCGTGATCGCATTCCGCTCGAAAGCGTTCATACCCCTACGCCAGAGGTCGGCATCGGACTGGTTCAGTTCTATCGCAGAGACCGCACCCTCGCTGACGATGTATTCTGCGATCTGCCGCATCACTTCGACCTGTTCAGAAGTGAGGTCACGCTGTGTCTGACCGCAGTACAGATTGAATCGCTGCACAAAGCCGTTCATCAGCGTGGTGAGCTTCTGGCTCTTTCCGTAAGCATAGCGCACGATCTGAATGAGGTTTGTCAACAGTTTTGCAGTTGTACTTTCGTCAAGCTCATCTACTGTACCGGCATTGAGAGTGCGGTAGTATTTCCACAGGTGCTGTGCGCTGAAATGCCGATCTTCAAGAAGCAGCTTTTCGCTCAGATCATACAGCATGGAATTGGTAATGAGCGTATCCTCGGAGTTGTAGATGATACGGAGGACCTCGATATCATCCTTATGCTCCATGATGTATTTCTGGAAGTTCTCAATATATTCCTTTGCAGTCTCCACGGAGAATCCCGCAGAGATCAGCTTGTCGGGATCTTCTTCGGTGATAACGATATAACCCTTGTGCAGTTCAAGCAGCTTCTTTCTTGCCGGAATATTGCTCATGAGCTTTGCAATAAGTTGCCACCTACTCTTGTTTTCATCAGACGGACTGAGGAACGGCGGGAGCAGGTTTTTGTCAAAAGCATCACGGATAACCGATGATAGGTCTCTCGGTGAAAATCCATAGTCGCTGATAAATTCTGTCAGATGATATCCGAACAGCGGATCATTTTCATAGCGGTTGTAAATGCTTGCACAGTAGTCACGGAGCAGCATCAAATTATCATCGCTCAGCTCCTTGTGAGCAAGATGCTCCAGCACTTCAAACAGCGTCAGCTTTTTATTCGGTCCGGGACCGGGATTGACACGTGGTATCTTCTTTTCATGCTCTGTCACACCGACAGCGTCCACAATGTAGTAGCATTCCTTATAGTGTGCATTGGGCGTGACCTCACGGAGCTTGTCCTCAGAGATTGTACGGCAACCGCGCCCCTTCATCTGCGTATACAGCACATCGGACTGCACATCTTTCATGAACAGCACGATTTCCAACGGCTTGACATCGGTTCCGGTTGCCACAAGTGTTACCGTAACGGCAATGCGGAATTCACGCTCGGTGCGCAGGTCACGGATCAGTGCATTGGAGTCAACAGCGGAATAAGTGATTTTCTGCACAAAGCCATCCGGAAGTATTTCATCCGGGAATTCCGTCTTGAATACAGTCTTTGCCGCGTCAACAATCTCTGTTGCATGGTTATCGTCTTTTGCAAAGATGAGTGTTTTCGGGATATGCTTCCAATCAACTTCCCGGTCTGGATACAGATCACGGTATATCGCTTCTTTGAACCTTGTCAGCACCTCTATGATCTGGCTGCGGTTGATGACAGTTCTGTCAAGAGTAGATGCATCATATTCAACCTGTCTTTGTGCTGTATATTCGCTGGTTTCTCCTGTTCTTTTTACGGTCTCCTGCACAGTCGTTCCGGTTTTAATCGAGCCGCCATGTTCTGTGATCTGTGTTGCTATCCGGTAGATGCGAGCAGGAACATTGACACCATCATCCTCGGAACGTTCAATTGTGTATCGCTCGACATAGTTTCCATTGAAGAACGCCTCTGCTTCCGGTGTAGGTGTAGCGGTCAGACCGAGAATCGTCGCTTCGGAAAAATAATCAAGGACAGCTCTCCATTTGCCATAAATGGATCTATGGCATTCATCAACGATGATGAGGTCAAAGTAGTCAGGCGACAGTCGGACGTTCTCGCCAAGCTGGACTGTATCATTTGCATTTTTATCTTCAGATACAATATTGTTTTCATCCTCAGCATCTTCGTTTTCTTCAGAAAGCTGCTGTCCTGTCATAACAGCGTAGAGCTTTTGTATCGTAGAAATGACCACAGTCGCCTTGATATCCTCTTCGCGCCGAAGCCGCCTGATCAGATAAAGGGAGCTGAGTTCCATCTGGTTCTCTGTCAGATTGAACTGGCTGAATTCACTCTCCGTCTGCCGTGCAAGGTTATTTCTGTCAACGAGAAACAGTACCCTTTTCACGGAGGTATAGTTCAGCAAACGATAACTTGCAAGGCAAGCGAGATAGGTTTTGCCGCTTCCGGTTGCAAGTACAGCGAGGTTTTTTCTCTTGCCATATCGTAGGTGTTCTTCAAATTTATTCTCAGCAGAAAACTGGCAGTCACGCAGTGTTCCTTGCTTCAGCTTCGGTAGTGCGCCGTAGTCAGAGATCTTGCCTATCATTCGCAGCATTTCCTTCGGCGAATGCATTGTTTCGATCTCTGAATATTCGGACTGACCTGTCAGCAGATTTTTGAAGAGAATCTTCTTGCCATTGGACATATACACAAGTGGGATAATGCCATCGCACCATAGACCATACCAATTCTGCGGTGTGTGTGCATACTGCTCTGCCTGTGTTTCCACATCTCTTTTTAGTTCGTTTTCTTCACGTTTTGCTTCTAAAACAGCTATAGCTTTCCCGTCAATGAACAGTAGATAGTCACTCTCAGTATTTCCGAGCATGAGAGCTTCTTCGAGAGCTGTTGGGTGAATCGGAGAGAATTCCTCTCTCGGAACAACAGTCCACCCTGTGTTATCAAGAAATTCATCAATTCTTTTGCGGGATTTTTGTTCTGGTAACATGATATAAGCCTCCCTTCATGATTTCTATGGTACGTCATCCATGTACAATATCTCATCTTCCATTATAACACAAACTGTTTCGATTTTCAAGCAGTAAACAGTAAATATTCAAGGCTCCGTGGTCGGGAGCTGCCTATCTAACCACAGAGCCTTTATGATTCCACCGGTCTTACTGATCATCCTTCATATACATTTTTTCGATGCCATCCTCCTCTGGATGTTTCCCTGTATAATCCATCGACATGATGACCACCTGTGCTACGAGAGACCTGATACCGTCTAAAGATTCCGGAAAGTTTTCGATGTACTCAGGATTGACTTTTGGCATGACCTCCTTCAGTGCCTGCATGATATACACCAGAAGCCGCTGCCTATCCGCATAACCATATCGCATCCCATATGCATTGATAGCATGATGAAACTCAGATATCGCCCAGTGAAAAAGTTGAGTGAACTCCGCATCCGTTTCCAGTTTTTGAGGAAGCGGAATGCGTAACTTTTTAAATGGCGCCGGATTTGTTAAATCGTGTCCTGTGGCTGCATATTCCTGTTTTTTCATAATGCATCTCTCCTCATTCTTTAAAATCTACCAGCTCACCGCTAATGTCCTTTATTTTAGCCATCTCAAGCTCCATGTAACTCCCTGACAGTCCAGTTTTCTTGAAAAGCTGTATCTTTCTGTCAACTGTGTCCACCCGCCGCACTCTTTCCGTAATACTGACATACGAGCCGCCGGCTTTCGCTGCATCAGCTATAAAGTAGGTGAACTTCAGCACTGGATGATGACCGGCTTCTATAGCATCAATGATCAGGTTTATCTTTGCATTCATTATCTCCATCTCTGCTTCACTCAGCGCCTCAAATGCTCCGACCTCTCTTGCTTCCTCATCGATCATATCCTCGTAGCCTGTCAGTGCAGCAAAAGGAGAGAACTGTGCGGCACGCTCCAAAGGCGACATATGCTCATGCTTGTCTGACTGCCAATGCGGAAGGTCGATAATATCAGCATAGACCTCTCGTGCATTCGGCTCATCCCTTTTGATTCCCTCTGTCATTCACCATCACCTGCCTTGTGACCGCCGATCTGACCGTTGCGCTCTATCGTCATTGCCCCCTGCATGAAATTCATGCCCTTCAGAACAGCATTCTTACCGTATTTATCCTGCAATAATAATGTGGCACGCTGCAGAGCCTTCTCCTTATCAGCCTTCCGCTTCTTCTCAGCCTGCTGCCTCTCTACTTCTTCATAGTCAACGAACAATTCAAGCTGTACTGGCGCAGTGTCTTCCGGGATATCTTTTTCATAGATGAGGTCACAAGCGGCGATCGTTACCCTGCGCACCAGCAGATCATGGTCAATGATCCGGTCATAGAGCCGCATTATAGTATCCACGATGTCTTTTGTAGATGATGTCCAGTGGTCGATATTGCCTGTGCCGTGTGCATGATATGGCGTGATGCGCCCGTAATGATCCTTGGTAACTCTGCCCTTGTATATCTGTCCGGTCGTCGTCACCTTATAGGTACTTTCCTTCTCGGTTTTCCCACGGTATAACAGTTCTAAAGACGTTCTGTCATATCCAATCGTCAGAGTGAGTTTTTTCGTTACAACATACTTCCGCACCAGATCTAATACTAAAAGTTCGGTCATTTCTCTAACAATGAGTCGGGCATGATCTGAATCATAAGGCTCTTTCAGCACCTGCCCAGAGGATAGAGAGTTGCTGCCGGGACGGTAAGATTTGATAGTCTTTATTTCAGTCGGCTCCCAGCCCCATGCATGGTCGATCACGATCTCTGCTTTTACTCCGAGCGCCTTGTATAGCAGATCTTCGTTCTGTGTACTGAGCCTCGCAATATCGCCCATCGTGAAACAGCCAAGGGCTGCGACACGTTTCGCTGTACCTGCTCCGAAGCCCCAGAAGTCCGTCAGCGGCGTGTGACACCAGAGCAGCTTTCTGTACCGTTTTTCGTCAAGCTCTGCGATACGGACACCGTCCTTGTCAGCAGGAACGTGCTTTGCAACGATATCCATTGCGACCTTGGCTAAGTATAGGTTCGTACCGATGCCGGCTGTCGCCGTGATACCGGTCTCATATAAAACCTCACGTATCATCGTCATTGCAAGCTCGTGGGCGGTCATGTGGTAGGTGTTCAGATACCCGGTCGCATCGATAAAACACTCGTCTATAGAATAAACATGTATATCCTCGGCGCTGACGTACCGCATATAGATGGAGAAAATTTTTGTACTGATCTCCTCATATAAACGCATTCTCGGCGGAGCTATGATGAAAGAGAGCTTCAAAGAAGGATCATTCGCAAGTGCCTCCGCATCGAAGGACTCTGATGTAAAATGATACTTACCGTCATCGCTTTTCGGCAATACACCCTTGCGAAATGCCGCTGTAAAACGTTTCTCATTGATCTTCTTGACGGCATCTTCTACTTCCCATAATCTTGCCCGTCCGGAGATACCGTAGGCTTTCAGTGAGGGCGTGACCGCAAGACAGATCGTTTTGGAGGTGCGGCTCTCGTCAGCGACCACAAGATGTGTGGTCAGCGGATCAAATTCCCGGTCTACACATTCAACTGATGCATAAAAGCTCTTCAAGTCAATTGCAATATATGTTTTCTCCATAGCTCTCACCTCCGGACAGGCTGTATATTACGAAGTTACCGGACATTCTACATACCATCTGCCAATTGAACTCTTCTGGTATCGGCTTGTACGCTCAAAAAACAAATGCTTTTTCTCTCCGTGGATCACAACTGTGTAGCAATCACAAGTCGAGCTGTCATGGTGAGTACCGGCAGGACGGAAATCCTTTACTGCTTCTATCGTGAACACTCGTCCGTCCTCCCATGTTATAACTCTTGGCTGCATGAAGCCTGTAGCATCAAAGTCAGATGTGACCTTCACATACACACGCTCCATGCGGATAACAGGCCGTTTCATATCTATGCCCCCTTATGTAAACGCAAGTGTGTTTAATCTTCTGATTCCAGTCTTTTCTTTACCCGTTCATATCTCTGCATATCCTCATAGGATACAATCGCATCGGGATCAAGCACGCCGAGGACCCTGCCTATGAGATAAACACTTTCATCTTCAGTAAAACGCATGAGCTTGTATTTCTTATTCAGGGAGACTAAGCCTCTCTTGCTGTACTGTTTGATATATGTTTCATTGCGCACACTGAACGCTCCGATCTCACCGTAATAAAGGTCGGAACGATCAGAAAGTCTCTGCACCATGACGAGATCACCGTTGTGGAAATCCGGCTCCATACTGTCTCCGCTGACCGGGAACACGCAGTCCATGAGCGGATGCACCTTGCTTTTATACAAATGTATCGGCTCGCCCTGATCCTCGTATTCCACACCTGCATCAAAGCCTGCACAGAGTCCCTTGGTAAAGCATATCTCTTCGGATATGCTGTCATAGATCTCCTGATCCTCCATATCACATAACTGTCGCACCATAGAGGACACAACAGACCTATGCCCCTCCGAAAGCTGCCGGAACCCCTCCAGCAGGATATCATCCTCAGTAACTGGATTTTGGGTCATTATAATAGCTGGCTTCCCCTCGTCAATTGGTTCACCATCAGCTTTCTTTATATCAAAAAGCTCGTCAAGGCTGACCTCCAGCACCTGACAGATCAGGGGCAGCAGTGCAATATCCGGTCTGGTTCTGCCGTTCTCCCAGTTACTGACTGCATTGGACTTGATACCTACCTTTGCGGCAAGCTCTTTCTGTTCGATCCCTTTTTTCTCACGATAAAGCCGTATTCGTTTGCAAAGAACAGGTATCTTCTTTCCTATATCACTGTTTGTAGCATCCTGCATACTGCGTCTGCCTGCATATGGTCGGACAGGTCTTGCCTTTTTCGGTTCATTCTGCTCTGCCATGAGATTACTCCTTTCTCATAATGGATAATTCAGCAGCATATTGCACAGTGACTGTGTCTTGGTTTTGTGCAGCACGCTGATTTTGGGGCTTAAAAATTATAAGGATCCATGCTTTAGCCCCTCTTTACTTGTATTATATCACATAGTTAGTGCTTTGTCAAGATGCAAAATTTCATTTTCAAGTCTTTACAAACCACAAAGAATGTGCTATAATAGCAGATGAGGTTTTTCATAGGAGAGATACAACAATAGCCTGCCTTATGGTGTGTGGTGGGTGATACTGAATAACAGCTTCTATGGATGATCTGAAACGCCACCGAACGTATTTGTTATGTGAGTCTGCGGAACCTATCAAAAACCGCAGAAAATCGAAAAAGAAAGAAGTATTTACACTCTATTGACTTAATACTGGAGGAAATCAATGGCATTTTGGTATAAGAATTCTAATGGTATGGGCTTCATCCCGGAGGATGGTGAAGCCGAGATCATCGAGGACTGGGAGCTGGAGAATGTCAGTCCCGGAACATATGAGTCTGTATCTGATGTGGTAACAGCACGCTGGACCAACTACCGCCAGTGTCTTGCCGGAACGATCCAAAACGGTGCAGTCGCACTGAAACTGAGAGGAGAGCCGCTGCCCGATGATGCAAAAGTAGAGCTGACCGGTATCACACTGAAGCGAATTGACTGTGCTTGTGCAGATGGGAGCGATACCGCATTCTATCTTGATGTGATCGTGATCGCTGATCTTGAAATTTCGACCCCGAATCATGCTATGATCATGCAGTTGATCGGGTGCAGGAGCGGGCAAACGCTGACAGAGGCAATGCAGTCGTCATATGACTACTATACTGACAGATGCAGAAGCACTGAAAAGCGAAAACAATGGTTCAGAATCCGCACTCGTGAGGATGCACTACGTTTTCAGGATGATTGCATCGGTTGGTATCCCGACCCGGAAATTTCTGTTTATAACAGGAAAGGCAATCTCAAGGGCATCAAGCTGACAGACTGCCTGGTCGGTGTAATATCCCTTGAGCAGATCGAGCAGGATGCAGAGCAGCGGCTGATTCAGCATGGTATGATGGATTCTATCATCGAAAAGGGCTTTGTGGATATGTGGGAGTATGCGGAGAAACTTGGCGCAGAAATCCGATATGCAAAGCTGAGTCTCAGAGGCAGGATAGCAAGCAAGCTGTGTCTTCCCGGAAAGGTCACCCGTGTTTACGAATATTATGGTGAAAACAGACCGTATCCCTGTATTCAGAACGGTCAGCTCATGCTGGAGGGACTCGATCTGTACTCTGATTCCGGCTCTGATACTGTCAGCCTTCAGGAACTGAAAAAGCATCGCAAGGTATCGCTGAAGTTTGATAAACCAACTATCCTTATTGATCCGATGGTATGTGATACCGAGTCAAAGGAGCAGAACGGTATCTCTCACGAGTGCTTTCATATTGAGATCCATGCACGCTTCCTGCTGCTACAGAATCATCAGCGCACAAGATTCACCGCACTGAATATGACAGGTGAAGATTATGATTCCTATGAAGAAGAACGGGAGTATTACGCTGAATTAGCGGCTTCCGGCGACCAGAGCAGCAGATCATCGATACGGGACGAGATCGACTGGGTCGAATGGCAGGCTCGTATGGGTACTGTCCGCAGGCGTATGCCCAGAAGTCTTGTCCGGAAGAAAGTGCAGGAACTGTACAAGCGCTGCCGCAGAGAAAACCGTATGATGTCAGAACAAGATATTACTGCTCTTGTCATCAACGATCTCGCTCTGACATTTCATGTCAGCAAGGAAATGGCAAAGATCCGCATGATTGAGGTCGGCTATGAGGACGCAAGAGGTACAATGGTGTTTGTGGACGGCAAGTATGCACCCGCACATCAGACAAGTACCGGCGTGCATCCGCGTAATATATCCTATGTGATCAGCACAATTGATGCTGCAAGACTGTACGCCGAGGACGAGCGGTTCAACCGAGTTCTGAACAGCGGCAAATTTGTCTTTGTGGATAACTTTTTCTGCATCGACAGTCCTGAGTTCATCGAGATTCGGGACGGCGAAAAGCATTTGACAAGTACAGCGTTAAGCCAGATCGACAAGTGCTGTCTGAGTTTCCGCATCGAGTATAAGAGCAAGACAAGCTACTTTGATAAGACCGGGCTGCACAGTGACAGTGATATTGGTGATCCCATTGCAGCGGCACTTTCAAATATTCCCATTGAGATGCTGATAGAATCACAGGCTGACATAGAGGAGAAATGTGCCGATCTGCCTGCATCATATGGGGAAACGCTTGTCTTCCACCGTGAAAAGAAAGGAATGTCACAGGACGATCTGGCATGGGCATTGGGCATCAAGCCGGATACCCTGAGAGATTATGAACACAGTCTGCTGTTTGAGCCGAGCAGGATCTTCTTTGCGAGTGTGGGAAGGATCCTGAAACTTCCCGGATACTACACCAAGGATATGATGAACAAAGCAAACTGCTCCCTGGAGTTTTCACGTGACCAGATGAAACATCTCGACTTCATCGTTACTTTCATGTATATGCGCTCTTTAGAGGACTGCAACGCAATGGCGGCGCATTTTCATCTGCCGCCGCTTCTCGGCAGAAGCGATGAGGAGATCGCACAAGGTCGGAAACTGCGAAACGGGAAAATCACAAGGAAGCGTGACAGCCGCATCCAGTCTCAACGAATGTAAAACTGAATACGCACAAGACGGTTGGAGAGATCCAGCCGTCTTTTTTTTACACCCCGTATTGGGGTGAAAGACGACCGCTTTTGCTGCTATTCCACCCCTTAAGAGGGTGGATTTTTCCCTTTTCAAAAAATTTTTGGAGCGTTCCACCCCATAAGGGGGTGGAGTTGTAAGGCTGAAATCTACCTCAATTTATTCATATTGCACTATCCAAGACAGAGTGAAAGCTGGTTTTACAGCCACTTTCATAAATAAATGATAATAAACGCTGAAAAACCTCCACCCCCTTATGGGGCTGTTTCTATGCTTCTTTTTCTGGTATGATATAAACACAGTCAAGGACAGGCGCCACCTTCCAAAGACTGAAATCAACACTTCACGCCGGATGCATACGGCAGTGGATGTTCATACAAGCTACTGCATCTTGTAGTCATAGGCTCGAACTATACCTATAGACACAGGATATATGGTTAGTAGCTGTATGTTCTCCCTTCGTATGCATCCGGCTTTTTTCATGCTGCGGCGCCGATGCACACCAATAAGAAAGGCAGGAATCAACATGAAACTCGTATATATCTGCTCACCCCTCCGCCCGATCTCTTCTGTGGAAGCAGACCGATCCGATGAGCTGAACAACAACATCCGGCTTGCCTGCGATGCCTGCACGCTTGCGGCATACCGCGGCTTCATCCCGGTCGCACCTCATATCTACTTCCCGCAGTTTCTCAGCGATGAAATGGCTTCCGAGAGAAAGATGGGGATGGACATGGGACTGGAGCTGCTCAGATGCTGCTCTCAGCTCTGGGTCATTTCTCCCCGCATCAGCAGCGGAATGTCTGCGGAGATCAAGGAAGCACAGAAGTGCGGCATTCCGGTGCTTGTGTTCACTGCCGCTGGGTTCCGTAAGTACACAGGCAACGGCGACACGACCGATAATTGCTACGCTGATAATGCAGACGGCGTGATTGAATAACCTTCAAGTAAACTATTACATTTGTTAGTCAGGGCGCGCACTGGTGGACAGATGCTCACAGAGGAATACAGAAACTACTCCCGAACTGGTATGAATATACAGTCGGGATGATAGGGATAACTGTATCCTCACGAACATCTGCTGCCTGCGTGCCCTTTTTATGGGACAGCAGCCTTTGCTGTGAGCATCTGCCGCCGATGCGTTCCTTGCGGAAAGGAACAATTATGGAAAACATGAACATTGCTCAGAACGTTACTGCACTCCCTGTTATCACGGACAAGACCACTCTGCGTGATATGCTCACTATTCTTGGGCTTGAGCAGAAGCAGAAGAGACAGGGAAAGACACCCACAAGGGCTAAGCTCATGAATGCTGATGGTTTGCCCCTTGCAAAAATGAACGGCTGCACGCTGTACGAAACGGGCTATGTCCTCTATGAGAATGGCTATGGAAGGCACTCCGTTGTATGGCTCCCGTACTGTGTGAACTACACATATTACTTCAATAAGCTGCGAGATGCTGAGAAGGAATATCTGAAGGAGACGGATGATGTGCCGAATGAAACGCTTGTATCTTTGCCGTGGACGACTACTGTCTCCCTGTTTGGCGAGGAGCGTATCACGCAGGCTCTGAACCGTGGGCTTGGTAATGCGGAAATTAAGCCAGAAACAGATGCGGCAGATGATGATAAGGAGCATGAGGCGGAAGATGCGGATTATGAGGGAAGGTGGTTCGTTTGGGATGATGAGACGCTTGGGGTAGATCCGTTGGATGCCGTCATCCGCAGAGAAACTCGTGAAGAAATACTTGCTGCAATGACGGACAAGCAGAGAGAAGTATTTGTTTATTATCATAAATATAACTGGACACAGCAGCAGATCGCTGAAGTCATCGGAATCAGCCGTGATTCTGTTAATGACCGACTGGAAGGCGCTAATAAAAAAGCAAAGATGGTGATTCAAAAGGCGCGATAAAAAATTTTTTCTTTGGATACCCACAAAACACCCCCTCGAAACGCTATATAGTAGAGGCTCATGAAAAGGTCTCCACAAAGCAGCGGCTGTGGACACACCGCAGCCGCACAACATTACATTGGTCGGAAGACCCAACAGAAAGGAAAAAGCCTATGGAAACCAGAATCCCGAAGAACCGCTACAACGGCAGCGGCATCAGCACCGATGACCGCAAGGCGCAGCAGAGCGCTGACATGGCAGACATCAAAGGACAGGACACGCTGAAAGAGATCGGAGCGGTGCTGGACAAGCAGGCGGCAGGTGTCGCACAGACTGTCACGGATATGTTCAAGTTCATGTCGCTCACGGCTGCAGTTCTCCCGAACATGGAGCTGGATACCGGTATCTTCCACCTGAAGGTTGATGATGACGGCATCCTCTTTGAGATCAGCCATCCGTTCCGTAAGGAAAAGCAGGGCGATACCTACGAGGATGACTCCGAGGAGCCGGACAACGACTACGATGACGATGAGGAGGGACTGCTCTATGACGGAGACTAAAAAGAACAAGCTGCCGGAGCCTATTCCGGTAGACGCAAAGAAGCTGATCGACGGGCTCGGTACGATCTTCGGCGGTGTTATCCAGCTTCTGAATTCAATGGAGCCGGGCATGGCGCAGCAGCTTGCAGACATGGCGATCAACGGTGTGCCGAAGCCTGCGGCTGACACTGCTCCGGAGAACCTGAACATCGACGATTTCGAGGAGATCATCTCGGCGGACGATCTTCCGTGGGACACCGAGCCGGAGGAAAAGCCGAAGGAGCAGCCGAAAAAGAAAGCCCCTGCTAAGAAACAGGAGCCTGCATCGGAGCTGACCGCCGATGACCTCATCCGTGTTGTCACACAGAAGATCAAGCAGAACCGCGCCAACAAGGACAAGGTCCTCACGCTGCTGAAGTCCTACGGCGCGGCAAAGGTCAGCGACATCCCGCAGGATAAGTACGAGGCGTTCCTCACTGACCTGTCGCAGCTCTGATGGGAGGTGAAGCATCATGCCAAGAAAAAAGAAGGAGTCGGTCTCCGGTGTTCCGCCCGATGCGCCGGGCATCGACCATGCAAGCCGCGCCCACGCTGTCCTGTCCGCATCGGCGGCAAAACGCTGGCTGAACTGTCCGCCATCTGCACGGCTGAATGAGCAGTTCCCGAATACATCCAGCGAGTTTGCCGAGGAAGGGACAGCGGCGCACGAGCTGTGCGAGTACAAGGTGCGGAAGTATCTGCATGACCGCATGGAGCGCCCGCAGTCGGAATACTACACCGAGGAGATCGAGCAGGCTACAGATATCTACGCCGAGTTCGTCATTGGTATCATCGAGGAGATGAAGGCAAACGGCACAGAGCCGATGGCACTTGTGGAGGAGAAGCTGGACTACAGCCACGTTGCACCGAGCGGATTCGGAACGGGCGACATGATCGTCATAGGAAAAGATGCTGAAGGTCGCGGACTTCTCCACATAGTGGATTACAAAAATGGAAAAGGCGTTTTTGTGGATGCCGACCATAATCCGCAGATGATGCTGTATGCGATAGGCGCACTCAGGGCGTATGACTTTATCTACGATGTGGAGATCGTCAGAATGTCGATCGTGCAGCCGAGGCTCGATAATATCAGCACCTGCGAGATGCCGGTGTCAGAACTGAATGAATGGGCGGAGAGCATCAAGCCCATTGCTATCATGGCGTATGAGGGTAAAGGGGAACAGCATCCCGGCGACTGGTGCAGGTTTTGTAAAGCTAAACCTGTATGTCAGGCGTGTAAGGATGAAGCACTGGCGCTCTGCCGCGAGGATTTCCTTGACCTTGATGCCGGGGCATTCGATACAGCGGAGGAAACCGATATGACTGCCCCCTATGAAGCAGATACACAGACTGCCGTTTTCAAACAGCCGGGACTGATCCCCATTGCAGAACTGGCGGAGATACTGCCGACACTGAACCGCATCAGCTCTTGGATAGAAGCAGTATTTGCATTCGTCTCCTCCGAGGCGATCAACCACGGCGTACCCATTCCCGGATATAAGGTGGTCGAGGGACGCAGCAAGCGTGTTTTTACAGACACCAAGGCAGTGGTCGATACCGCCGTGCAGAACGGCTACACCGACCTTTACAAGCAGACGCTCATCACGCTGACGGAATTTGAAAAGATGATGGGCAAGAAAAAGTTCAATGAGCTGCTCGGTGAATATGTCGCCAAGCCGCCCGGAAAATTGGCTCTCGTACCGGAAAGCGATCCGAGAGAGCCTGTCGATCTCACAGCAACACCTGATCAGGAGTTTTCAGCCCTGCCTGATGAGGAATAACACTGGGCTACATTTTGGAGGTATATCATGGCAACTAATAACAACGCACCCGCAACGAAGGTCATCGTGCCGTGCCGCATCAGCTTCGCCAACATCTGGGAGGCGCGATCCATCAACGGCGGCGACGAGAAGTATTCCGTGTCGCTGCTGATCCCGAAGGATGACAAGGCAACGCTCGCCAAGATCAAGAAGGCGATCGAGGCGGCGAAGGAGGCCGCAAAGGAGAAGAAGTGGGGCGGCAAGATCCCACCGAATCTGAAGCTGCCGATGCACGACGGCGACATCGACCGCCCGGACGATGAGAACTACGCCGGTCACTTCTTTTTCAACGCCACTTCCAAGGATGCCCCGCAGATCGTTGACCGCCATGTGCAGCCGATTCTGGACCCTATGGAGTGCGGCAGCGGCGACTACTGCAACGTGTCCGTCAATTTCTACGGATTCGCAGCGTCCGGCAACAAGGGCATTGCAGCAGGACTCCAGAACATCCAGCTTGTCCGTCACGGTGAGCGTCTTGCCGGCAGACCGACTGCGGCATCCGATTTTGTGGAGGTCGAGGGCGACGATGCCGACGAACTTGACGATGACGATATGGATTTTCTGAACTGAAGCATTAGGGAGGCTTGCCTCCCTGTACATACACACAAGGCGGTGATCATTATTGAGCAGACATGTACTTTCCATCGACTTAGAAACCTATTCGGATGTAGACCTCCCGAACTGCGGTGTGTACCGCTATGTTGAGGGAG
>ERZ795052.689-NODE-689-length-50331-cov-7.663776_pt1 | contig 50331 bp, 37 predicted proteins | sample MGYA00375136_ERZ795052 | MGnify/ENA primary metagenome ERZ795052 (study PRJEB30181, sample SAMN05720156) | activated sludge metagenome | isolation source: Anaerobic digester | place: Japan | collected 2015-05-26 ... | reverse complement strand
CCTATAGTGCCCCTAAGAGCGTATCCCGTAGGTAACGCGTTTTTGTTGCAATCAGCGATATAGGGAAATCCCCAAGCGTGGGCATGGAACATGGGGGTCAGGGGCATATAGACGTCATTGCCGCGGAACCTTCCCAGCGACTCGATGCATCCGAGGGCGATAGCCGTGCTCAGGGTATGCAGGACGAGCTGGCGGTGGGAGAAATAGACCCCCTTGGGAAGCCCCGTCGTCCCCGTCGTGTAGAAGGTCGTGGCCTTTGTGTTCTCGTCAAGATCCTCGAATTCGAAATCCGGGGAGGCCCCCTTGAGCAGCTGCTCGTATTCGAAGTCAAATTTTATCCTGGTTTCGGGCACTTTGCCGTCATCGGTGACGACGATGAATTTTTTCACCGTCGTGAGTTTGTCCTTGATCGCCTCGAGAATGGGCAGAAAATCGGTGTGAATGATCACGACGTCGTCCTCGGCGTGGTTCATCGTGTAGAGGATCTGCTCCGGTGAAAGACGCCAGTTCATGGTGTGAAGGACCGCACCCATCATGGGAACGGCGAAGTAGGATTCAAGGTAGCGGTTGCTGTCGTAGTCAAACACGCAGATCGTGTCACCCTTCCTGACCCCCAGTTTTTGAAGTCCCGATGCCAGCCGTTTGATCCGTTCGTTGAGATCCCGGTATGTCATCCGGATCTTGTCGCGGTAAATAATTTCCTGGTTGGGGGCAAACGCCAGCGGCGTGACCAACAGTTTCTTGATAAGTAACGGATACTCATACCACTCCCCGGGCTGGAAAACTCTTTTCATCATATCATCCTCCTTTTCAAAGTCTGATTCATCAGACGGTATTTAATGATAAGTTACGAGTTTTGAACGGTAATCATATTTTTTAAATTCAAACTCGGCCGCCTTACCGGTGCCCCCGGCAGGGTGATTTTGAAACGCATTGCGCCCGCCTGTCGGTGGAAGCCCCCGGTCAAACCCTGCAATTCATCATTGCCCCCGAAGACAGATGCTCAGTCTATCTGATCCATGTAGTCCGATTCGTCTATGTAGTCGTCCCTGTCCTTCGGTTTTGCCCGTTTTTTTATCACCCGGGACTTTTCGGCAGGCTGAGAGGCCCGTCCGTGGAGATCCCTGATGAAAGCCTCGACGCATACCGCCGTTCTGTTCGCCTGTTCATAAACCCTGTTAAACCGGGCCTTGCTGATGTAACCCTGATCGAGGGCCACATAAAGGTAGCTCCGGATCTCGGCGGCCGTTGACACGGCCATATAGAGAAACGTGATGAATTCCTGCTTCGTCCTCCTCGAGAAACCCTCGGCGATGCAGGCCATGGTCGACGACGCGGCGGCCTGGATGCGGCCGGCCAGCAGTGCATCTTTCCCGAAACTTCTTTCGCGAGTCGCACTGTAAACATGTTTGGCCAGCAGCCTGGCATCCTTCCAGCATTCAAGATCTTCAAAACGGGATTTTTTTATCTGTTTCATTTTTTTCGTTGATTTCGTTATTTCGTTTGTTTCGTTTATTTCGTTGATTTCGTTTGTTTCGTTTGTGGCATGAAATGCCGGAGCAGGGGCGTGAAACAATGCCTCAGGTAATATACAAACCAAACATTCTATGTCATTGAAGTGAAAGAATAAATTCTTTCAATACGTTGTTGAATACCTCCGGTTCCTCATTCATGACGAAATGACCCGCCCCCGGAATCAAAGCAAGCCTGCCCCCGGGGACATTGTCCGCAATATACCTCGAAAGCGCGGGCGGCGTCATCTTGTCATCGTCCCCGCAGATAACGAGAACCGGGATGCTTATCTTCTTTACTGCCTCCGTCACATCCAGCTTGTCGCAGGCGAAGAGGTCGTCGTGAAGGATCTCCGGGCTTCCTTTCCTGAGCCCCTCGATGAGGCCGGGACCCACGCGGTCGCGGTGGATCTTCGCGACGGCGAATTTGACGATCAACCCGTAGACGGTCTCCGGGTCCGTCTTCAACTGGCTCAAGAGCGCGGGATTTACCGGCATCGTGACCCCGCCGCCGACGGGAACGATGGCGCTGAGGAGATAACCGTAATGAATCGCGAAGGTGAGGCTGATGGCCGCGCCGAGTGAATGACCGATCAGGATGGGCGGTCTGCGTATACCGAGCCCGGCGATCATCTTCTTCACCCACTCCACATAGGCCATCACATCCTTTTCCCCCCCGCCGCCGGAGAGGCCATGGCCGGGGAGGTTGACGGCCGCAATGTTGAAATCACCTTCCAGCGCCCTGTACTGGCTTTCCCAAAGTGTGTGTTCCCCGCCGGAGCCGTGGATGAAAACGAGGTACTTTCGCCCATCGACGAAGCCCGCGTCGTTCACCCAGGAGGCGATCCGGATTCCGTCAATAATGATCTCTTTGATCATGGGTCTGGTCCTTTTGGTGTATGGCCCGGAGGGCCACTTCGTTTGTTTCGTTTATTTCGTTTATTTCGTTGATTTCGTTTGTTCGTTTATTTCGTTTGTTTCGTTTGTTTCGTTTGTCTAAGTCATGCCGCAAAGCGGCAGGCATCAGGCTCAAGGCTAAGGGCTAAAAGCCCTATCTCACAACGTTCTTACTGAAGGCCGCCTATCACCGCCATTACTTCAAGCCTGAGCTGCTCCGCTTCCTCGCTGCGGGTGCCCTCCTGCCGCAGTTTCTGCAAGGTCCCTTCAAGAGCGGTCGGAAAGAGGCGTGCCAGAAGCTCGTCCACAAAACCCATTTCATAGTAAACCCGCCTCATCCCGAAGAGAGGATGTTCCCCATGGACGAAACGGGCCAGGCGTCTCGCCAGCGCCGTGAGACGAAGCACAGAGTCGATGTCCATTCCCCGGTAAGAGTCAAAATAATAGACATCCCCGGAGCGGCGGAATTTGCCGTCCCGTACGAGCCACGCCTGGAGCGGCGTCCCGAAATAGGGGATGATCGCCTCCGCGTAGGCGATCTCGGCCCCCATCTCGAAGATCCTTCTCGCAAGAGCAACGGTCTGACGGATGGTGTCCGCCGTGTCCATGGGGCCGTAGAGAATGAAATTCACAACGGGGGTCAGGTTCTGCTCGACGCACATGGAAACGGCCCGGAGCACGTCGTCAGGTAAGATGTCCTTGCGATAGTACCGCAGGATTTCCTCCGACCCTGACTCGGCGCCGACATAAAGACCCCGGAACCCGGCGTTGCTCATGATGCCCGCCATGATGGGGTCCCGGCAGATGTCATCGATTCTCCCCTCCGCGAAAAACTCAACCTCCCTGTGGAAACCCCTCTCCACGATCCCGTTACAGATATCCCTCACGCGGGGAAGGCTGAAGGTGAAGTTGTCGTCGGTGAAGAGAATCCTCTTCGCGCCGAGCCCGACGAGGGTTTCTATCTCGGAGACGACGCTCTCCACGCCCCTCGTCCTGACCCGCGTCCCGTAGAGGGCCCGGATGGAACAGAAGGCGCAACGGCGGGCGCAGCCCCTGCTCGACGAGATGTTCCGTGTCTTGTAACTCCCGTTTTCGACGAGATGGTGCGCGGGAGGCGGAAGGAAATCCAGATCCCCGATGAGATCTCGGTCCTTTCCGCAGACGATTTTTCCTTCCCGCCGGAACGAGACGCCTTCTGTGCCGCCCAAATCATGACCGCCGAGGCATCTTTTGACGAGTTCCGCAAAAGCGATTTCCCCCTCGCCCCGCACAACGGCATCGATGACCTCATGCTCCCTCAGCAGGGTGTCGTGAAGGACCGTGGCGTGGATCCCACCCATGACGGTCAAAACAGCGGGATCCGCAGCTTTCGCCTTCCGGCAGACATCCAGGGCGGACTGGAAACTGTCCGTCATGGCGGAAACGCCCAGGACCCCGGGTTTGCGGGCCAGCGCCTCCGAAAGAACACGACCCGCGGCATCGGACGTGCCCAGATCGAGATCGATGACCTCGATACCGATATCCTCTTTTAAAAGAACGGAAGCGATGGCAAGGAGCCCGAGCGGCGGGAGTTCCGACCGGCCGTTGAAGCGCGGATTGACGAGCAGAACATCGACCATCGGCGGATCCCCCGGGAAACGGGCCTTCCCCCGGTCTCGTCGCGGGGAACGGGGGAAGGCCATTCCGGCTTGTTTCAACTGCTTCGCGGGTGTTCAGGAGGGAGCCCGCGTCACAGGGCCATCAGCCTTTCTCGAACATATTCTTGTAAGTCACCCTCATGTCACGCTTCAGGATCTTCCCCGTCGGCGTCTTGGGGAGCGCGTCGACGAAAACGACTCCCTTGGGAACCTTGAAGGCCGCCAGTTGCTTGCGGCAATGCTCCATGATCTCCTCAGCAGAGATCATGGCGTCTTTTTTCGGGACGATGACCGCCACGACCGCCTCGACCCACTTGGGATGGGGCACGCCGACGACGGCGACCTCCTGGACCCGGCTGTCTTTGTAGATCGCCTCCTCGACCTCCCGGGTGGCCACGTTCTCGCCTCCCGTTTTCACCATGTCTTTTTTGCGGTCGACGACTTCGATGTAACGGTCCTCGTCCAGGATGCCGATGTCACCGGAGTGGAACCAGCCGCCCGTCATGGCGAGATCGGTCTTTTCCGGATCCTTGAAGTAGAGCATCATGGCGTGCGGGCCCTTCCCGCAGATCTCGCCGGGGATGCCGGGCTTGGTGATGGGGACGTAACTGTCGTCCTCGAGTCTCGTCTCCATGTTGAGCCCGCCCATGCCGGCCGAGCCGAGTTTCTTGAGCGCGTCTTTGGCCTTCAGAATGGTGTGGTAGGGCGCCAGTTCCGTCTGGCCGTAATAGTTGTATATCTGCGCTCCGGGGAGTCTCAGCAGCATCTCCTTGAGGATCTCGACAGGCATGATGGAGGCCCCGTAGTAGCATTTCTTGAGACTCTTGATGTCCCGCTTGTCGAAGTCAGGGTGCCGCAGCATGCCGATCCAGACCGTGGGCGGGGCAAAGAATATGGTGGCCCTGTACTCTTCGATGCTCCTTAGGATCTGGCCGATATCGGGAGCGATGAGGATATTCGTTCCTCCCAACCAGAAAAGCGGGTTCAGAAAGACGTCGCGCTGGGCGCAGTGATAGATGGGAAGGGCGTTCACCTGGATGTCGTCGTCACTGTAACCCCCGTCGATGATGGCCCCCATGTACTGGGCCATCAGCGCCTGGTTGTTGATGATGACGCCCTTGGGGAGCGCCTCCGTCCCGCTCGTGTAGGTCATCTGGACGGGGTCCTCGATTCGGAGAACCGTGTCGGGCTCCGTGTCGGGATAGGCCTTGATCCAGGCGTCGAAATCCCTGAAGCGATTGTCGACGGCCGGTTTCCCCGCGCCCTGGTTGGACCAGATGAGGGTCTTGACCGTCGGCATGTCCTTGAGAACATCCTTTACCAGATCGTAGAGAGCGTCCTCCACGACGAAGACTTTGCTCTCGGAGTGATTGATGCAGTAGGCGATGTCCGGACCCCGGAGCAGGTAGTTGACGGCGAGATAAACCGCGCCGGCCTTGCAGCAGCCGAGCCAGGTCAGGACGTGGTGGATCGTGTTGTGCGCCAGGATGGCCACTCGGTCGTATTTCTGGATCCCGAGATCCAGGAGGGCGTTGGCCGTGCGGTTGCACTCCTGCTCCAGCTGCGTGTACGTGAGAGTCTTGTCCTGGAAAATGAGAGCCTTCCTGTCGGGGTAATGGTAGGCGCTCCTGCGGATCATGTCGGCGATGACCCACCGATTGACCTTGTTGTAACGGGTCAGCAGGAACTCGATGTTTTCGGGCGTTAACGCATTGAATTTGACTTTTTCCGCGTCGTTCAGAGCTCTCCAGCCAACTGACATACACCCTCCTTTCTAACATGTTTTGAAATTGAAAAAACCCTTTTCACCGCCTGTGGAATGGACCCGCTGCGGGCAGGCGTTCAGCGGGTCATTCCAGACCGCTCCAAAAACCACTCTGTGCCGCTGCTCCCGGTCACGGAAAGGCCTTTTCTCCGAATCCGGGAGTCCCCTTAAATCATCTCGAGGACCGTCGCCATGGACACGCCGCCGCCCCCGCAGAGGGAGGCAAGACCGAGCGTCTTCCCCCGCTTCTTCATCGCGTGAAGGAGGGTCACCATGATCCGGCAGCCCGTCGCGCCGACGGGGTGGCCCAGGCCGCAGCCCGAACCGTTGACATTGGTGATCTCCCGGTTCAGACCCAGTTCCCTCTCGACGCCGATGTACTGGGCCGCAAAGGCCTCGTTCAACTCGATGAGCTCGAAGTCGGACAGCTTGAAACCCGACCGCTTCAGAAGATCCCTCACGGCCGGTACCGGTCCAAGCCCCATGATCGCCGGGTGGACGGCGCCGTATCCTACGGCCTTGATCCTCGCGATGGGTTTCAGGCCCATCTCTTTTGCCTGCGCCGCCGACATGATGACCATGGCAGCCGCGCCGTCGTTGATCCCCGAGGAGTTCCCGGCCGTGACCTTGCCGACCTTCGGGATGAAAGCCGGCGGAAGCGCTGCGAGCCTGTCCATCGTCAGCCCGGGTATGTAGTGCTCGTCTTTTTCAAACATGAGCGGGGGTTTCCCCTTTTTCTGGGGGATCTCGATCGGGACGATCTCCTCCTTGAAATCACCTTCCTTCGTGGCCCGCTCGACATTGTTGTGGCTTCGGAGGGCAACCTCGTCCATCTCCTGGCGACTGATGTTGTGCTTCTGGGCAATCAGCTCCGCCGTGTGGCCCATGATGTAGGGCTTCCCCCTGAAAAGGTCCACGATAGGCCCCTCCTTGATGGGGCCTTGTTCCAGTCCCGGCTGGAGGCGGGACCCGCAGTAGAGGGCTTCGATCAGCATGTCGTCGAAACTGTGATTCTGGAGACGGCATCCCCACCGAGCGGCCTGCACCGCGTACGCCACTCCCGACATGTGTTCCATGCCGCCCGCAAGCACCACATCGACAAGCCCCGCCTGGATCATGGCCATGCCGGAAATCACCGTCTCCATTCCCGAAATGCAAACGCGGTTCAGGGTGACGGCCGTCGATGTTTCCGGAATACCGGCGTCCATGGCCGCCACCCGGGCAATGTTGAGCCCGTTGTACGGCTCGATGCAGCAACCGAAGCGGACATCATTGATCAAAGCCGGCGATATCCCGGCCCGCTTGACGGCTTCTTTCATCGCCGCGCTGCCGATGCGGTAAAGATGAATGTCCCTGAGAGTGCCGCCGAAGGACCCGATGGCCGTCCGGCAGGCGGATACGATAACAACTTCTTTCATGGTTCTTTCTCCTCCTGAAAGGGCTGAGGGCATAGGGCTTAAGGTTTGCGGCTGAAAAGAGACGATCCTGTCCCTCGCCCTGAGCCCCAAGCCTCAAGCCTTTCGCCGTTAGCCGTTATTTCTTTGTATAATCATAAACACCCTTGCCGGTCTTTCGGCCGTAGCGGCCGGCCCGGACGAGCTTCACGAGAAGCGGCGCGGGTCTGTACTTATCGCCCAGTTCTTTATGGAGGCCTTCCTGGACGCGAAGGAGTGTCTCGTTGCCGACGAGATCCGAAAGCGCCAGCGGCCCGATGGGGTGATTGCAGCCCAGGACCATTCCCTTGTCGATGTCCTCGGCCGACGCTATCCCCTCTCCGAGGACAAAAAAGGCCTCATTGAGCATCGGGCAGAGAATCCTGTTCACCGCGAAGGCCGGAGCTTCATTCACCACAATCACTTCCTTGCCGATCTTCTTCCCCCAGTCCATGGCCACTTTCAATGTCTCGTCGGAAGTCTCGTAGCCCTTGATGATCTCCAGGAGTCTCATGACGGGAACAGGGTTGAAAAAGTGAGTGCCGATGAATTTCTGGGGACGCTTGGTCACCGCGGCAAGCTCGGTGATGCTCAGCCCCGAGGTGTTGGTGAAAAAGTAGCACTCGGGTTTGCAGATCTGCTCCAGTTCCGCGTAGACCTTCTTTTTCACATCCATGACCTCGATGACCACCTCGACGACCAGATCCGCGTCTGCGGCCGCGGCCTTGAGATCGAGGGTCGGCTTGATCCGGCCGAGAACGGCGTCCATGTCGGCCTGAGTCCTTTTGCCCTTCTCGACCTCTCGGGCCAGGTTTTTCTTGATCGTGTTCATGCCGCCGTCGATGAAACGCTGCTCGATGTCCCTCATGGCCACCTGGTAGCCTGCCTGCGCGCACACCTGCGCGATGCCGTTTCCCATCAACCCCGCACCCAATACGCATATCTTTTTGATCTCCATACCTTCCTCCTCTATTTCGTTATTTTCGTTTATTTCGTTTATTTCGTTGGTTCGTTTATTTCGTTGGTTCGTTTATTTCGTTCTTTTCGTTTATTTCGTTCTTTCTAGGTCTGCCTGAGTCTGTCTAAGTCCGGCTAAGTCCATCTAGGTCTGTCCGGGTCTATGGGCTGAAGGGCCAACTCGTTTGTTTCGTTCTTTCGTTTATTTCGTTTATTTCGTTGGTTCGTTTATTTCGTTTGTTTCGTTTATTTCGTTCTTTCTAGGTCTGCCTGAGTCTGCCTGAGTCTGTCTGGGTCTGTCTAAGTCTCTCTAAGTCTGTCTATGTCCACGGCATGAAATACCGGGCTAAAGGCTTAAGGGCATCGCGTCAAAAGCCTGCCTGTTCATGATGCAACTCATGCTTGAAAGTACGCCGGATAATATGATTGCAAATGATGTACATCAAGAAACTTTCGTGATCGCTGCACCAGGTGCGCAAGACATCCGGGAAAGCCGGGGAAGAGTCGTTTCGCCCCTCCCCGGCTGTAATCCCGGAACGATGTGTCAACTCAGAACCCGTTTAAATGATCTTCTTCTTCTCAAGTTCCTTCAGTTTCTTTGGACCGTATCCGAAATACTTGAGATAAACATAGCCGTTGTCGTAGCCGACGGGACGGCAGACCCACTTCGTCCTCGGCGGCGTCTCCGTCGCCTTCCACTGGGCCTGGGCGCAGACGACCTCCCCGTAGACGGGGTCCTTCACGGGCGTGAACATGCCGCGGTCGATCCAGTTCTTGTCGTGCATGGCGTCCCAGGGCGAGACGATCGGCGCGATGACGGTCGTGATGGGCGCCAGGCGGCCGCTCTTCGCGTACTCCACGGCCTTTTGCGCCAGCTCCTCGCTCGTGTACTTCGACGTTTCCGCATCGATCATGGCCTGGTACCTGAGCTGCCAGTCCTTCTTCGTGAAGGGTCCCAGGGTCGTCCACTCCTCGGCCTTCCACTCGTCGTACTTCCCGATGATATCCACGAAAGCCTTCCACATTTCGAGCCGAAGCCCGCCGAGGAAGACACCGCCGTCCTTCGTCGGAAAGAACCCGTAGAGCCAAAGCGCCGTATCGAGGCTTCCGAAACGCTCGTTCAGCACCTTCTGATCGTAGTACCAGTGAAGGGCGTAGTCGTGGAGACGCTCGTAGGCCTCCGGCGTCGCCACGTCGATGTGCTGCCCCTCGCCGGTTACCTCCCGGTAATGCACGGCCGCCAGAATACCCATGGCGCCGAAGGTCCCGGAAACGGACCAGGCGATCCAGGGACCGGCCTTCGTGGGGACGGCGTGAGGCATCTCCTCGTAGGTTTTCCCTTCCGGAAGGACCTCGCCGGTGCCGTACTGCACGCCCGAGCGCGCCTGTCCGATATTGTCGTAATCAAACTGCTGTCGTTTGCTCTCCGGCCCGAACTGGCCGAAACTCGTGATGGAGCAGTAGATGAGCCTCGGGTTGGCCTTGGCGAGATCTTCGTAGCCGAGTTTCCACTTTTCCATCACCCCCGTCGGGTAGGTCTCGATGAGAATGTCCGCCTGCCCCGCAAGGGCCATGAGCATGTCACGCCCTTCCTTCTTCTCCAGGTTGAGCGTCACGTGGTACTTGTTGCGCCCTTCCTGAAGGTAGGCAAGTCCGGTACCGTCCTTCATGAGGCCATGAGGTGCATACGTACGGACGAAGTCGCCCCCCGGAGGCTCGACACGGATGGTCTCGGCCCCGAGTTCCGCCAGAAGCGACGAGCAGAAGCAGCCGGCCATGCTCCGGGAACTGACGTCGAGCACGACGAGATCGTCCAGAGCTTCCGGTTTTTCAAAGTTTTTCGCCGGATCATCCAGGGATCGGATGTGATCCGCCCATTCCGCCCATTTTGCTCTCTTGTAGTCTGCCATAGCTCATCACCTCCTTAAGATAGCGCCGGATGTTTTATCCCAGTCAGGAGGCGGCCTCCGACCCTGCATGTCCTTCCACTTCCCGATGAGCCCCTTTTCGTAGTACTCGGCGATCTGGGCTTCGCTCCTCCCGAGGATCTTCGTCAGGATGAAGTCGTTGTCAAAACCCACGGGCCTGACGGTCCAGTTATTCTTGGGGGGGCTCTTGGACATCATGACGGGAAAATCGTGCTCGGGGTAATAACCGTAGAGCGGATCGTCGATCATCTTGACGAAGTCCCGTTCGCGGCGGTGGGGATCCTCGTTCATGTCCCTGCCGCTATGGACACGCTGCGCGGCGAAACCGTGCTTGAGGCCGAGCTTCTCGATCTCCGCGGCCGTCTTCGTTCTGGCCCAGTCGGCGATGATCTTGAGAAGGGCCAGGGCGTTTGCGTCCTGAAGCCGCGTTGCGTGATCCTTGAAGCGCTTGTCGGCGGCAAGCGCCGGCTGACCCATGGCGGTGCAGAGCCCCTTGAACTCGTCCGGCGCCGGCGCCGCGACGGCACAGAACAGATCGTCCTTTGTGAGGAAGGTGTCCGCCGGGCAGATACAGAGATCACGGTTGCCGGCCGGCTCAGCGCCTTTACCGGTCATCTGCTGGTAGGGCCAGACCCACCCCATGGCACGCATGATGTTTTCGCTCTGGGACATCTCGATGTACTGGCCCTTCCCCGTCTTTCTTCGATGGTGCAGCGCGGCCAGAACGGCGACTTCCCCCATCATGGCACCGAAAACGTCGCAGATCCAGATACCCTGCTTGAGTGGCGGCTGGCCGGGGAAGCTCGACGTCCAGGCGTAGCCGGAAAGAGCCTGGGCAGCGCCGTCGTTGGAGGGCCGGTCTTCCTCGGCGTACTGCCCCCACTGGCCAAAGCCGTTCTTCTCGATGTAGATGATCCCCGGGTTGATTTTCCTTATGGTCTCGTAGTCGATATTCCAGCGCTTGACCACGGCGGGTCTCATATTGAACTCGATGATGTCGGACTTGGCCGCAAGCTCGTGGAAAATCTTCTGGGCCTCTTCCTTGTGAAGGTCGAGGGCCATGTAGTATTTTGAAGGGTTGATGTGCATGAACATCGGCCCCTGCTCCTTGTAGAACCAGCCGAAGGGGGTAAGGGAGCGGGTCACATCCCCCGCGGGCGGAAGCTCGATCTTGATCACTTCGGCTCCCAGCTCGGCGAGTAAGGCAGGACCCGCCGGCCCGAAGAGGAGCGTGCAGACCTCGAGGACGCGGATACCCTTCAGCGGAGCAGGCCGACTATACTTGTTCTTGACGTAACCTTTGAAAGCCTTGCTCATATTCTTCCCTCCTTAGGAATTTCTGGAACATTTCGACCGCCGTGACAGCGGCGATCACCCCGTACTCTTTCACAGATGAAAAGATCCTTTGACGACTGGAATCCCCGCATTCAACAATTCCGGGGAAGCTTCACCTCCTTTCCCTGCCGTGATATTTTTGATCCGTGACTCCAGGTAAGAAACAAAGCGTGCCTGACGGGGCGTCTTCCCAAAAAGGACGCGACAGCGGTGCCCCATCCGGCTTGATCGTGCAATCTGTTTAGGGTTCTGCATTTCTCGAGGGGAATCCGCCCGGAACCGGTCACTCCGCCTGAGGGTGTGAATCAGGGAACATAAAGGATGAGGGAAGGCCTGTGCGGTTCCGGGGAAAGCGCTCCGGGTTTCCTGTGATCCGGATTTCTGAAGTCTCATAGCTCTTCCATGACACGAAGGCTGGGAAAATTCACAAAGACCGGCTACATCACGAACGAAACAAATCCGCCTGGCTTGTTTCGGGGAAGGGTTGAACTGCCGGGCGTCTCACCCGCGGAAGGGCGTTTGGGATTTCGGTGATCCGTTTCGGACCACCGGGTGAGACGCTCGAAGTTACGGAAAACCCCCTCGTATATGAGATATTTGAATACCACCCTTATGACCCGAAATCAAGGCAAATTCATCTTCCCGAACGGCCCGTCATTCCATGATCTGCCGCGATTCAGGACCGGTTGAAAACACGGAAGTTCGACGGCATCGCCGCAGGTAAAAAATGACATTTTCCCCGCCTTGCCGGCAGGTGAACCGACATAAAAAAACCGGCTTTTAGCCGGCTTTTCCCTCACCATGAATTCACCCCGACGGCGGCAACAAGGTGGAAAAAAAGGACCCCCCGGGGAACGATGTTTCAAAGAGCAGTGCTTTCAATAAGATAGCATCCGGCTGCTTCCGCTCTGACGAGTCGGACATTCCAGGATGCGCAGCATGAATCACCTTCGTGCCCGGCTGTCGAAAATGCCCGCGATTTCCTGACCGCATTCATTGCAGCGGGAGCCGGCGAGATTCATCTTCTCGACGAAGAAATCGCGTCTGAAAATGACGCTCCTTCCACAACGCGGGCAGAGGGTTTCTCCGACCTCCGCGAGGACATTTCGTATGTAGATGTAGCGAAGCCTTTGTTTTTTCCCGATGGAATAGGCCCTCCAGAGCGTCTCCAGGGGGGTCATGCGGGCGTCGGGAACCCTGTCGTCGGGATAACCGCGCGCGACATGCCAGGGGATGTTCCTGTCCAGACGGGATATGAAGCGGGCGACGCCCTCCAGGTCTTCTTCGCTGTCGTTCAGCCCCGTCCTGACCGTCGTCGATACCTCAACCCAGATGCCGAGGTCCCGCATGGACCGGATGCAGTCGAAAACGGGTTCGAGGCTTCCCTTCAGGACATCCCTGTAGAAGGCATCCCTCGAGGACGGGACTTCCACGCTGAAGGCATCGAGGTAGGGCGCGATCGCCGTCACGGCTTCGACCGTCATATAACCGCGGGTGAACATGACGTTCAGGAGATGGGCATTTCTGCCGAGCCTGGCTGTCTCGAAGGCATGCTCGAACGGCAGGGTCGGTTCCGAATCCGTGAAGGCAAGGCTCTCACAGCCCTGCTCCCGGGCGGTTTTGATGAGATCCGGCGGAGAAAGGTCGCGGCAAGGGGCATTGCGGTCTCTTTCTCCCGGCGTGGCGACCGCTTCGTCCGGGCTCCCGAAACAGGGCAGACGGGACCCTTCACCGGCGACGGACACGGACAGGGACTTCGTACCCGGCATGACGTGATAAAGACGGCTTCGTTCAATCGGCTCGGCACGGGCGGCGAGCACCTTTCCGTATGAACGGGCATACAGTTTGCCGTTTCGGTTCTCCCGGGTCCCGCAGAGGCCCCGGCCCGCCTCGGCGATATCGCACCGGTGACTGCACAGGCAGCAGTTCACCCGCGTTTCGCCGAGAACCCGGTAGAGCATGGCCTCTTTTTCAGACATGCACCCTCCCCCCGCGGAGCGGGACAGACCGGCGAGACGGCGCCGGCGTCTCAGTTCCTCAGGGCTCCGATGATCGCCTTCAAAAACGCGGGCAGGTCGTCGGGAATCCGCGATGTGATGATGTTTCCATCGACGACCACCTCGGCATCACGGTAGATGCCGCCGGCGTGGACAACATCATCCCTGATGGAGAAAAAACAGGTAACCCTCTTCCCCCTGATCACCTCGGCGGACGCGAGCATCCAGACGGCATGGCAGATCGCGGCGATGACCTTGCCGGCTCCGTCGGCCTTCCGGACGAGATCCACCATCTCGGGACTACGCCTCATGAGATCGGGGGCGTACCCGCCCGGGATCACCAGGGCGTCAAAGTCGACCTGCCGGATCTCGGCGGCGGCGAGATCGGACTGGACGGGGTAACCCAGCTTGCTCGTGTAGGTCTCCCCCTTCTTCGCGCCGACGACCAGGACAGAAGCACCCTCCTCCCGGAGGCGGAGCAACGGGTACCAGAACTCCAGCTCCTGGTAGAGATTGTCAACGAACAGAAGCACTTTTTTCCCTGTGAGCGTCATGATCAAACCTCCGTCATCGTGCCTTTGATGCACGACGGGTTCTGCCCTTCTTCCGGGTTCCGGGGGTCCTTTTCTTCAGGGTCTTTGAAAAATCCGTCAGGACGTTCATGTAGTTGATGTAGGCGTCATAGGGTGATGGATAGGGGTTGAAAAACAGGGGGACCTCCCCCGTTTCGTGCCACCGGCTTCCCATGTATTCGATGTGATCGGACGCCTGCAGCGACCGCCAGATCTCCGTCAGACGGCCGTCCTTTCTCAACCGGACCCTGCGGGAAAGCCCGTAGAGGGCCTTCAGGGCATCCCGCTGCAGGTGGTTCCCCCGCCAGGCCCCGAGGTCTTTTTCCTCCCCCGCCCAGGATACAAAGCCGGGCACGCCGAGTTCCCCCGAGGGTTTCAACTCCTTCACGGCCTCCCCCGGAGTGGAAAAACGAAAACCCGGGTTCTTCAAGATCTCCCCCGGCAGCACCTTCATGAATTCGAAGATCCCTGTTCCCTCCCACTGACGCTCGCCGAGGGTCTCGTAGTCCACCATGATGTTGACCACGGCATTTCCCTCTTTCACCCGGTGAACCCAGGCGGCGTACTTTTCCGCCGTCAGCGGATATTCCGACCAGGTCCTGTCGGAAAAACGGAAGGAAATGTCATCGGAAAGACGGTTATTCCTGAGAAGGAGCCCTGTCCGTCTGCATTTCGGGGGCCGGTAGACAAAATGAGGACTTCTCCCCTCAAGGATCCGGTCGGCCCCTTCCGAGAGGACGGCGCGAAAGCCCATTTTCTCGACCATCGCGGCGAGATCATCGTTGTAGATGAGCCCAGCGTTATGAAACGAGACGGGCGCATCACCAAAGAGATCCTCGACCACCTCGCGCTGGAGCCGCACCTGTTCCTCAAATTCTTTTTTTGAGTACAGGAAGGCAAGGGAGTGATGGTAGGTCCCCCCCAGAAACTCCACGCAGCCGGTGTCGGCAAGTCTCCGGAAACTGTCGATCACCTTCCGGTAGGGCCCACGCATCTGCTCGAGGAAAAGCCCCGAAATCCCGTAGGACACCTTGAAGGATCGGCGGTGCTTCCGGATCAACCCCAGGATGAGGGCGTTCGCGGGCAGGTAGCACTTCTCCGAAAGCTTGGCCAATCTCCGCCGGCCGCTTTCGACATCCTCGTAGTCGTGGTTCTTCCCGATGTCGAAAAAGCCGTAATGCCTCAGCCGGCGGGGCTGGTGCAGTGTAAAGGTCAGAGTGACGAGAGGCATAAAATTGCTCTGCAATTTTGGTTTTGAGTTGGGAGATATGAATGATTATCGTTAATCTTGTTCTTTTCGTTTATGGCATGAAATGCCGGGCACGAGGCTCAAGGGTAAGGCCCTCTGCAATCTTGACCGGGTCGCCCCCGGTCATCATTCCTGACTCAAAATTATCGCAAGACCTTTCGGTAGACTTCCAGGGTGCGTGTGGCGGCGTTTTCCCAGGTCACTTCGATCATCTCTTCGCGGCACCGCTCCAGGAGTTCGGCCGATAGCCCCCCGTAGGCAAGGACGGCATGAATCTTGTTCGCCAGCTCCTCCACATCCCAGAAATCCACCTTCAGCGCGTGGCGCAGGATCTCGCCGACGCCGGACTGCTTCGATATGATCACCGGGACATCGTACAGGAGAGCTTCCAGCGGTGATATGCCGAAGGGCTCCGAGACACTGGGCATCACGTAGAGATCGCTCGCCGCGTACATCCGTTCCACCTCTTCGCCCCGGAGAAATCCGGTAAAATGGAAGCGCTCCGAGATGCCCATCGTCTCCGCCCTTTCCATCAGGCGGGGAAGAAGATCACCCGAACCGGCCATGACAAACCGGATGCCGGGGATGGCCTTGATGAGTTTCTCCGCCGCCGCCAGAAAATATTCCGGTCCCTTCTGAAAGGTCACCCGGCCCAGGAAGAGGACCGTTTTTTCACCGACCGGTTTCACCACGTGATAACGCTCCGCCGCCTCCCCCCTCGAGACTGCATTGTGCACGACGGTGATCTTGCCGGCGTCGATACCGTATCGAGCGGTCATTCGCTCCTTCGTGTAGGCGCTGACGGAGATGACGTGATCGGCTTCTTCCATCCCCAGCCGTTCAATGTCGTAAACCTGCCGGTCGATCGACTCGCCGCTCCGGTCGTACTCCAGAGAGTGCACGTGAAAAACCATGGGTCTTCCGCTCGCCCGCCTGATCTGCACCGCCGCGAAAACCGACATCCAGTCGTGGGCATGGATGACATCGAAGGTTTCCGTTGCCGCGAGAACCGAGGACGCGGCGGCGTATCTCATCACTTCGGATAGGAGATCCGTGCCGTACTCCCCCGTCAACTCCAGGTACCCCCTGTCCTCTTTTTTTTCGGCGTACCGGCGAAACAGGCTTTCGTACTCCCCGCCCGTCATGTAGGGCCGGAGCATCGCGTCCACCAGCCGGACATCGAGACCCTTGAAAAAGATCCCCCCCTCGAAATAACCCGTCGGCACCGGGACTTCGTCGGCCGCGAGAAGCCGGACGTGGCTCTCCTGCCGTTCCCCCCGAAAAGAAGGCAGGACAAAAAGGACCTCCACGTCACGGTTGACGAGGGCTCTCGTCAGTCCGAAACAGGCCGTTCCCAGCCCCCCGCTGATATGGGGCGGAAACTCCCAGCCCAGCATGAGTACCCTCATCGCTTCATTCACCTCTGTGACAAGGTATTCGCGGGACCACCCGCGGCCCGTCCAAAAGGCGGGGTCCCGCCCGACAAAAACCGGATAAACGCGGAAAACGGTGATCGGACCTTCTGATGATCAGCGACATTCGCCGCTTTGCTGTCGACGGCCGGGAAAACAGTACCCCTTCCCGATCCTTTTAAACGGGGCTCAGTCCCGAATGTTCGTCCGGCTCCCGAGGCCGGGTCTCGGCGCTGATGTAATTCCCGAGAACAGCCCGCTGTCCCCGGTACCAGACCGATGTCACGATTTCCCTGACCCTCTCGATCCTTCCGTCCCGGGTCAGCAATCTGAACTCGTAAGGCTCCGTCCGTTCGCCTTTGAGCATCATGACCGCCCGCCGGTTGACCATCTCCCGGTCGTCGGGGTGAACCAGGCTGAGCGGGTCGGCATTGATGAGATCTTCTTCCGTGTATCCCGTGCATCGCTGGAAGTGGGGGTTGACGAGCTTGAGTCTTCCGTTCTGCGTAATGTAAACACCGGCCAGCGAACTCTTTGCCAGGGCATCGTAGGCCATTTCGGGTTTCCCTTCACGCCTCAGGTCCCTGAAAAGGCCGCGGACACCGACGACCTCCCTGTCTCTGAAAAGCGGCAGAAAATGCGCGGAGACGGGTATCGAAAATCCATCCCTCGTCAGCATTTCAAGCCTCATATCCCTGATGCGTTCTCCCATCATCACCGTGATGAAGGCCTGAATGGCCCTGGGGACTTCCCTGTCGGGAAGAAAAGAATGAAAGAATACACCGGGCACGACAGCGGGTCTGCGGTCGACGCCGCCCGCCGCCGACGGCGAGACATGGGTCAGGCGGCCTTCAAGATCGAATTCGACGATGAATGATTTTTCGTCGGGGGGACGACGGCTGCTCCATCGGTGTTCCCACGGCAGGCTCCCGGTGATCCATGTTTTCCTGATGGTCCACCGGAGGCGGGCGTAAAGCCGCCAGGCCGCTATGACGACCGCAAAGACATAGCTCAGGGCATAGCGAAAAAGGGCGTTCCCCTCATCCGCTCCGTCCCGGCGTCCTTCATCCGCCGCGGACCGTTCACCGAGAATGCCGAGGATCCATGAAGTAAGCACCATGTTGTCCCCGCCCGCTTCATTTCATTCAGATTATCCCACTCGCGGCTCCCCATCGCATTCGTTCCGAACAACCGCAGAATAACTGAAATGGCATGCTTCCATCCTTTTGTTGAGCAAGGGATGTGCCACAGGCATCTGGGTACTGGATAGCATATATGTCTTTAAAATAACATTATATTCTGCTGACGAAAGCGCACCGTCCAGGCCGTGGCGCACACCATGATGTCGCCTCTCCGCAAAACCGGCGTGGAAAAGCATGATTGCAGGCATGCTGTAACTGATTGAATTGAGAGGATATATAAGGCGGCGACCTTTATGTCACAAAGAGATGACTTAAAAGTCACCGATCAGGCCTCTCCAACGGGCGCTCTTTTTCATTTCCGCGAGCTTTCGCTGGAGTTGTCTCACGGTGACCCCGAGAACCTGCGCCGTCTGTTTCCGGTCTCCCTTGAAATGATTGAAGACGTACACCACATGCATCTCGTAGTTTTCTTTCAGGCTCACGAGACTGCGCGCCGCGAGAGGGGGCGGAGGCACCTCTTCCCCGAGCTGCTGCGGCGTGATCATCGTCGAGTCGGCCAGAAGGACGGCGTTTTCGATCATCTGCGAGAGCTGACGGATGTTTCCGGGATAGTCCTTCCGCAGGAGAATGTCCATCGCCTCGGGGCTGAACCCCCGCACGTCCTTGCTGAAACGGGCGCCGGCCTGCTTGAGAAAATGGGCGGCAAGCAGTGAAATGTCCCCCTCCCTCTCACGAAGGGGAGGCAGGTGAATGACTGCGGACCTCACACGGTAAATCAGATCGAGCCTGAATCGCCCCTCCTGGCAGGCCTTGTCCAGATCCATGTTGGTTGCCGAGACGATCCGGACGTCGACGCGTATGGGCCTGGTCTCACCGATGCGGCTGAAGGTTTTCTCCTCGAGCACGCGCAGCAGCTTGGCCTGCAACTGGTGCGGAAACTCGCCGATCTCGTCGAGAAAGAGTGTGCCGCCGTTTGCCTGTTCGAAGTACCCCTGGTAATCCCGCGTGGCGCCGGTGAAGGCTCCCTTGATGTGACCGAAAAACTGGCTCTCGAAGAGCGTCTCGGGGATAGACGATATGTTGACAGGCACGAACGGCCCCTCCGGCGAAGGACCCGCCCTGTGAATGCCGCGGGCCAGGAGCTCCTTGCCGGTCCCCGACTCCCCCGTCACCAGGATGGGGTTGCCGCTGCGGGCCATGATCTGGGCGTAGGACAGCAGGGCCTTCATGCGCGGACACTGGGTGATGATATCCCCAAAGGCACCGGGGACCTCCCTGTCCCTCTCATAGCGGGCGAGGTTCAGCCCCGCGATGAGTCCCCGCCTTTCGTAGGCCCGCTCGATGGACAGGATCAGGTGCTCGTTGTCCACGGGCTTGATCAGGTAATCGTAGGCTCCCATCCGGACGGACTGAACGGCGTTGGCAATGACGTCCACGGCCGTGACGATGATGAACTCCGTGTGGGGCTTGAACGGTTTCGTCTCCTCCAGGACCTTCATCCCGTCCACACCCGGCATCAGGAGATCGAGCAGGACGATGTCGTAGTCTTTTTCCTTGATCCTCCGGATCGCCTCCTGCCCGTTCGCGCAGGTTTCGACATTCCTCATGCCGTGCCAGCGCAGGAGCCGCTTCATCGAGGTCAGATAGACCTCCTCGTCATCCACGACAAGGATGTTCATAACCGTTGCCTGCCCGCCTGATCCATGATGTCCATCAACGCCTTGAGTTCGAAAGGCTTGCCCAGGGAATCACCGGAAGCGTCGCCCCGTTCCCCGCCCCGGCCGATCACGGTCAGCAGAGGGAACCGTTGCCTGATTTCGGCCGCGACATCGGGGAAAGCATTCCTGTCACAGATGACCGTATCCACCTCGGGGCGCTCATCGAGGCAGGCGATGATCTCCGCCACGGAGGCCTTCGACCCGCACAGGGAGAAATCCACGCCGGTCAGGTTCGCCCGCAGTTCTTCCTGAAGTTCTATATCATCACTCAGACAGAGAATGGAAGGTCGAAGATCCGGCGGCATCTCACGGTCCAGCGGCAAAAAGACCGTGAAACGGCTTCCCACGCCGGTCCGGGAAAGAACTCCGATGACGCCGCCGTGTTCCTGAACCAGGCCGTACGAAACGGAAAGTCCCAGCCCCGTGCCCCCCGCTTCCCTCCGGGTCGTGAAAAAGGGGTCGAAAAGACGGCCGACGGCCTGCGGCTCGATCCCCTGGCCGTTGTCCTCGATCGTGACCACGATACTTTTCAGTCGCTCGAGAAAACGGGTGGTCACGACGATGACGCCGTCCCCCCCGGGTTTCACGGCCTGATGGGCGTTGATCAGGAGGTTGGCGAAGACCTGCTCCAGCTTCTGAAAATGTCCCGGAATGGGGGGGAGGTCATCGGAGAGGCGGAGGTCGATCTTCGAGACGGTCCGGCGGACCTGCCCGCCCACGATCATGAGCGTCCTGCGGATCACGTCGTTCACGCTCAAGGATCTCATTTCGGCTCCCTCGTCCGCTCTGGAGAAATCCTTCAGGTTCGAAACAACCTTGTTGATCCGGTCCGAGCCGATCCGGAAGGCCTCGATGATCTCCTTCATATCCAGCCGGATCTCATCGAAAAGTACGCCCTGCCCTCCCCAGGCGGGGTGTTCGGAGGCATGCTGGGCGAGGACGGGTTCGCACAGTGTCCAGATTTTCTCAAGGAGAGGCACGTTGTAGGCGATGAAGCTGTTGGGGTTGTTGATCTCGTGAACCACACCGGCCATGACCTCCCCGAGGGCCGCCATCTTGTTGCTCTGTATCACCTGCTGCAACCGGACCTCCGCCTCCTGACGGAGCTTTTTTTCCTCCGTGATGTCCTGCCACACGCCGGCGATGTAGTCACCGGAGCCGCCGGCGCCCTCGATGCACTGCCAGGTGTCGGCAAACCAGCGGTAGGTCCCGTCGGCCGCGCGGAACCGGTACTCGTATCTGCCCCTGCCCTTCTCACGATCCCGATCGAAATCATCCAGGATCCGTTTCCGATCTTCGGGATGCAGATGATCGAGATAAAAGGAAGGGTCTTCCGTGAATGGATCGGGGGAATACCCGGTGATATGCCGAATGGTCCCCCCCACATAGGTGATCCTGGAGATGCCGCAGCTCTCGCAGGAATAGGGCACGATGGGCAGAGAGGCAAGAAGCATGGAGAGCTGCTCCGTCATCTGCCGGAGGGTCTCCTCCGCTTTTTTCCGCTCTTTGATCTCCCGCTCCAGCTGGACATTCTTGAGCAGGAGTTCATTCGTCCGCTCCTCGACACGTCTCTCCAGTTCCGCCTGCGCCCTCCGGATAACCTCTTCCGCCTGTTTACGGGCCGTAATGTCCAGGGCCGTGAAAACCACGCCGGCCGACGGGTCCCCCGGGTCCACCATGGCGGAGCTCAGGTAAATATCGACGATGGTTCCGTCCTTCCGCCGCCATTGCGTCTCGATGGAACCCATCCCGCGCTTCCGGATCTGGGCATACTTCACGAGCCCCACCCGCTCGAACTCGGCGTCGTCCGGGTAGAGGACCCTGGCGCTTCGTCCCGAGAGTTCCTCCGGTCCGTAACCGGTCATCTGGTGAAGATCCTCATTCGTCCACCCCAGAACACGGTTGTGCACGAGCCCGATTCCGATGGGCGCCGCGCGGAAGAGACTCTGCAGCCTCCGCTCGCTCTGAAGCAGGGCCTCATCCATCCGCTTGCGCTCCGTGATGTCCACGAAGGCCGCCAGGGTGGCCTTCTTCCCGCCGTATTCGATGAGCATGGCGAACACGAGCACGTCGATCACGGAACCGTCCCGCCTGTTCAGGCGGGCCTCGTACTGCACGGGCACCGGCTCCCCGGCGATGCGGCGCCGGGTGAAATCGGCGATCCGGGAGCGGCTGTCTTCGGCGATGAAATCGAGGATCGAACGTCCGACCGCTGCCCCCGGGTCGGTGTAACCCAGAAGCCTTACGGCCTCGCGGCCGACGTACCGGAGAATCCCTCCCTCGTGTATGATGATGCCGACGGGGGCATGGTCGGCGAGGACCCTGAACTTCTCCTCGCTTTCCTGCAGCGCCTCCTCCGTCCGCAAGCGCAGCGTGACGTCATGAATGATGGAGTACAGGAGCTTGCGCCCGCCGACCGTGACGGGGCCGCTGTAGACCTCCACGTCACGGACTTCGCCGGAAGACAGGCGGTGACGGAAGGTGAAGTTGCTTCGCCGCCCGTTTTTCGCGTGGTCCATCTCCCTGAAAACCCGCTTCGGGGGGAGGGTGTTGATGTCCGTGATTTTCTTCGTGAGGATCCCCGCCCTGGCGTACCCGTAGAAAGAGCAGGCCGCGGGGTTGGCATCGACGATCCTGCCGTCGTCCGGATCGATGAGGAGCATGACGGCACGGGTGTCTTTGAAAAGGCCCTCATAGAGACCCTTGCCGTTCAGGCGGGCACCTGTCCCCCGCCTGCGAACCGGCACCGATGTTTTTTTCACGGAAAGGCTTTTCGATGTTCGGACGGGTCTGGCCTTCCGAACCGTCCCGGTCACGGCCGTTTTTCTTTTCGGTTTCTTCTCCTGAGTCTTCAAGGCTGTGGCCCTTTCCGGCAGTCCGGCGGCATGCGCGGACTGACGAAGGAGGTGAGGCCGGTTCGCCGATCGCTGTCACCGTCCATCCGTATCAAAATCAACGGAGTGTCTTATCTATAGAAGGCGGCCGGAATCGTTGTCAAGGAAATTGTCTGGTCGGTGAAAAGCGACAATTTTGAATTTTGAATTGTTAAAAACACGAGGTAATTTAGAACGGTGGGCGATAGTGTAAACTGAACGATGTGGTCAAATTCTGAGTTATGAATGAACAATTTCATTCCCCAATTCATAACTCATCATTCATAACTCAAAACTGGCGGCAGCCCCGGGGCGCCGTCAAGGCGGCCAATTATGAATTTTAAGTTGAAGGAAAATCTTAGGAAAGAACGACGATTGGATAATGGTCAGCGGTCAGTCCGACTATGTAAACTGCATGAACTCAAAACTCAAAATTCAAAACTCAAAATTAATGGCGGCCCTTCGGGCTATTGATGCATGTCCTGCAGGTATTCGGCGATGTTCACGCAGTGGTCGCAGATCCGCTCGACGTGGATCAGGATCTCCACGAAGATCGGGCCGGCCTCGGTCTGACAGATCCCCTTGTGGAACCGTTCGAGGTGCCGGTTCCGCGCTTCCTTGACGAGGATATCGACGCGGTCCTCCCGCTCGAGGATCTTCGCGACTTTTTGCGGATCGTGATCCGTCATCAGGGAGACGGCGTCCTTGAGATTTGCCCTCACGAGTTCGCAGATTTCATCGAGATCCGCGAAGGCCCAGCGGGTGAACTCGGCATGGCTGCGGTGTTTCTGTCGGGCCAGGTCGGCGATCACCATGACGTGATTGGCGCACCGTTCGATGTCGTCGGCCATGCCGGAGTAATCGAAAAACCGCCGGGCCAGACCGGGGGAGAGGTCGTTTTCAGACATCTTGCAGAGATAATCCGACACCTCCCGCCTCAGGTTGTTGACGACGAACTCGATGTAGACGATGTCCTTTCTCGCCCCCTCCCGGTACTCTTTCAAAAGCCCGATCCCCCGTTCGTACATGTTCGCCACGATGACGAGGTCCCTGTGCATCTCCTTCCTCACGCACTCGACGGCCTTTTCGGGCTCTCCCAGGTACCGTTCATCGAGAAATTCCGGCCAGATGGGGAGTTGCTCCGCCGCTCCGGGAACGATGCGTTCGACGAGATAGGAGAAGGGGCGCAGGAAAAAAATAAAAACAACCACGATGACGACATTGAACAGAACATGGCCGAGGGCGATCTGCTGCGCCACGGCCGATGACAGGTTTTCAATCCCCGCGATGAAAAAAGGGAAAACCGCGAGGCAGATCACCGTACCGAAAAATTTGAAGAGAAAATGCGAGAGGGCGCTCCTTTTCCCGTTGACATTCGCTGCAAGGCTTGCAACCAGCGCGGTGACAGCTGCGCCGACATTCGCACCGAATACGATCGGAAGGGCGTTCTCGAGTGTCATGAGGTTATGCTGTGCCAGGATGACCAGAATGCTGATCGGAATGGCCGACGAACAGACGACGGAAGCGAAGACAAGGCCGGCCAGGATTCCCAGAACGGGATTCCGGCTCTGCCGGAAGAGCTCGACAACTGCCGGGTTATCGCCGAGGGGGGCCGCAGCATCGGAGACGATGTTCAGCCCGAAGAAGATGAGGCCGAAATAAAAAATACCCTCACCAACAGCCTTCCATTTCCCCTTTGCGGAATACCAGAACATTCCTCCGATGATGACAAAAAGCGGGGAGATGTCCGTGATCTTCCAGACGACGAGCTGGACGGTGAGTGTCGTGCCGATGTCGGCACCGAGAATAATGCCGAGCGACCGGTAAAAGCTCATCAGGCCGGCGCTGACCATGCCGACGACGAGAACCGACGTGGCCGTGCTGCTCTGGAAAAGAATGGTGGCCGCGACCCCGGTGAGAAGCCCGAAGATCGGCCTTTCAACGGCGAACTTGAAATAACCCCTCACGCGGGTGCCGCTGAAATAGCGCTGAACCTCCTCGCTCAGCCGGAGCATGCCGAAGAGAAAAAGCGCCACCCCGGCCAGGAAAAGGGCAATCTCTCTGTAGAAAACGGTTTCGATACGCGTCCCTCCGGAACTGCAGCGTCGATGAAAGGGTTTACGGGATGTCCCTCGATCGGACGCCCCCCGCAACTCCCGCCCGCACTTGATTCAGGACCCAAGCCATACACGCCAGCCGTCTTTCTCCCTGACGAGCCGGAATGTTTCGACAACCGTTTTCATGGGCAGGCCCTCCCGCCTGTACTTCGTTTCGACGCGGCCGATCCTTCGCCGGATGAGCGAGAGGTTTCCCAAATTGCTCTCGGTGAATCCCCCTGTCACGGATTCACCGACTGCCTCCCTGTGTATCTTTTCGAAATCGGGGATCGTGACGTCCGTCTCGCAGCGGGCCCGATCGTCCGTGACAACGACCTCCCGGATACTGTAGGAAGCCCTGCCGGCCACAAATTGCGCCAGGAAAGACCTCTCGTCCGATCGTTCGGCCAGGTAATCGGCGAGACTCCGGGCCGCCCGGTCTTTCTCCGAAAGGCATGAATAGGCGTCCTCAAACCGGCCCGCGAGGACGGCATCGAGATAACCGCGCAGTGTATCTTCGGGACCGGCCTGCCGAGGCCCCCCCGACGGTGCACAGCTTGCAAGAAAGATGCACAGAAGAAATGAAAAACAAAGGATTTTTCTGTTTTTCCCCTGCATGGGTGACCCCGCCTCCAACCGCCGGTCTCTCCGCTACGATTCGAAAGCCGCCTCGATCTTCGCGTCCACGGCCACACAACCCCGGCCTTTTTCATAGACGATAAGGGGGTTCATGTCGATGTTGACGATCTCCGGGTGATCGGCAAGAAGCTTCGAGACCCGGCAGAGACATTGGACAAGGGCATCGATGTCGGAGGGGGTTTTCCCCCGGGTCCCCTTGAGAACGGGGGCGCCCCTGATTTCGTCGACCATCTCGCGGGCCTCAACCTCCCCGATGGGAACAACGCGCATGGCCGCGTCCCGGAGCACCTCGACGAAGACCCCGCCGAGGCCGAAGAGGACCACGGGGCCGAACTCCCGATCCCTTTTTCCCCCGATGATGACTTCCGTCCCCGGTGGAACCATTTTCTGGATCAGGAACTCATCCCCGTTCATGTCCCGGAAGGCCTCCCCGAATTCCCGCCCGTCTTTGATGTTCAGACGCAGCGCCTTTGCCTCCGTTTTGTGCAGAATGGCCGGGGAGGAGACCTTGAGCACGACGGGATATCCGATCCGGTCGGCCGCCTTCAGGCCCTCGTCGAGGGTTTTCACGGTCGTCCATGGTGCAATGGGGACCTGATGCTCCGAGAGGAGCCGGAAGACCCCAGAGGCCTCCATGAGCCGCGAACCGGAGAGGGGCCGCGCCTTCCTCCGGCCGGAATCCTTCCTCAGGGTGTCCCGCGAAGCCTTCGCCGACTGGAAACGGTGATGCCGCAGGCAGCGAGACAGCGCCCTCAGGGCAAAGGAGGGATCGACGAACAGGGGAAACCCGCTGAACTGCTTGATCGCATCCCACTGGTCCTTTTCGCCGTTGGAGACGATCACGATGGGTTTTCCATGCCGCAGGGAAAGCTCTCCAACCGACCGGAACAGTTTCTTCGTCGGTTCGATCTCCCCGGGGGAGACATAGGAATGGCTGAGAATGACGGCGTCGACCTCCTTTTCTTTCAGGGCCTCCTCGACGATGACATGATAGAAATCGATGTCGAAGATATCGCCCATGTCGAGAGGGTTGGCCATCCGGATGACACCGGCGCGCAGTTTCTTTCTCGCCACATCGAAAAAACCGTCCGAAAAGCGGGCCAGTTCCAGCCCGTAGCGGTGGGCGGCATCGGCGGTCAGCACGGCCACCCCGCCCGACCGGGACAGAACGGCAAGACGGGGACCCCTCATCGGCGGGAGGGAAAAGGCCTTGAAGGCATCCATCATCTCGTAGATGTTGCCCACGCGGTGAAGGCCTGCCTGCCTGAACGCCGCTTCCGCCACCTCGTCGTCGCCGGCCAGGGCGGCCGTGTGAAACTTCGCCGCATGATGGCTGATGGGGCTTGTGTTGGCCTTCAGGACGACGACGGGCTTGTCCGTTCGGGCCGCCAGGTCCATGAGCCTTCTGCCGTCGGTGACGTTTTCCAGGTAGAGCCCGATGACCTTCGTCGCCGGGTCGGAGATCAGGTACTCCAGGTAATCGTTCTCGTTGAGATCGAGCTTGTTCCCCATGCTGATGAGCTTGTTGAAACCGATGTTCTCGAGGGCGAGGAGCCGCAGGGCCTCGACGACGATGCCGCCGCTCTGCGCGGCGATGGAGAGAGGCCCCCGTCTCATGCCGTCCGGCTGCAGAGGGACAAAAGGCAGGGCAAGCCCGTTTTCAAGATTGAGAATGCTGATGCAGTTGGGGCCGACAAAACGGATATTCCAGCGCCGGGCGATTTCGAGGACTTCCCGTTCGAGGTCGCGATTCTCATCGGCGAATTCGCTGAACCCCCCGGACTGGATCACGCCGTATCGCACGCCTTTCCGCCCGCAGACGTCGAGGGCCTCGGGGACATAACGGGCCGGGATCAGAAAAACGGCGACCTCCGGTGAACCCTCTATGTCCTCGATCCGCTCATAGATCTTCCGGCCGTTCAATGCCCCCCCTTCACGGCCGACGGCATAAACCGGTCCGCGGAAACCGAACTTCTCCAGGTTGTAAACGATGTTCCTTCCGAGATTCGTCTTCGCGGGAGAAACACCCACCACGAGGACGCTTTCGGGGTAAAACAGCTCCTTCATCCTTTCCCCTCCTCAAGAACCGCACCACGACGTGCGGGTGATCGGCAAAGACAGTGTCATGAAAGGGCCAAAGCCTTTCTGTAGATCGTGAGCAGGCATTCCGCCTCCGTTCCGGGATCCGGCCACCGGCCGGCTCTTGCCAGTCCCGTCCGCGCCATCGTTTCCCGCAACGACCTGTCGTCGATGATCCTCACGGCCTGACTCACGAAATCACCGGTGTTGCCCGGTTCGAAGAGGCAGCCGCAGGGCCCGCCGTTTTTGCCGAGGACCGCCCAGCGGTTCCCCGGGACATCCGAGGCGAGAACCGGCTTCCCGCAGGCGATGGCCTCGAGCAGAACGTTGGAAAGCCCTTCGGCGCGGGAGGCATTCAAGACGACATCGGCCGCACCGTAGGCGGAGCGCATGGCCTCGGGCGGGATTCCCGGTATCCAGCGCGCAATCGCCCGGAGCCTTCCGATCTCCTTCTCGAAACGGACGGCGTACTCCCGGTCGAGCACCGGTCCCGCGAACACCACTCTCGTCTGCGGCCTCAGGGCGTGGAGTTTCTCGACGGCACCGAGGCACTCGAGGTTCCCTTTTACGGGGCGTATCCCGGCGGGCATGAAGAAAACGAAATCGTCCCGCGTCCAGCCGCAGGCCGTCCGCAAATCGCAGGGGCCGTCCCCAAACCACATGAAGGATTTCGGAACAGGAATCAGTCTGCCGTCGAGTTCCGGCAGAAGCGTTCTCATCCTCTCCACCGTTCCCCGCCCCTGGGCGATGACCGCCCGGGAAAGGCGACAGATCCCGAAAACGATCTCCCGCTTCTCCTGATCTTCCAGGCCTCCGTTGATGTCCGTCCCCGCCGGCGAGACGACGAAAGGAATGTTCCCCTGTTGCCCGCGCACCTCCGGGTCAAGAAGAAACCTGCCGGAGCGAAAGGCGTGGTGCCCGTGAATGAGATCGGGCCTGAAGCGGTCCACCTCGTCGATCAGCACCGGCAGGGGCGTCTCGTCGACGGGAAGGACCTTCACGGAGATCCCCTTCGAGACGAGCGAACGGCGCCACCGCTCCGCGGTGATCGCGTTGCCCGTCAGGCTCGGAAGGGCGGTGGGCGTCAGGATGAGAACTCTCATGAACCGTCTCTTTTCAGGCATCCGGAAAGGAAACGAGGCGGACCCCCTGTCGCACCAGCGCATCCCTGAAACGCGTATCCATCAGGGCCTTCAACTCGGCCCATCGATCGGCCGTCGAAAAATAGGAAAAGGGGCCTCCCGCATCGACGGCGGCTCTGCCGGGATGGACCATGAGTTCCGTCAGACCGCCGGGCAGGTTCTTCAGAACGTCCTCCAGGAGCTCCACCGAAAGTCTCCCCTTCAGATACAGGCCCCTGAAGGCATCCGTTCTCATAACACGAGATTCGCCGAAATGCACGCGGGCTCTGGACGCAAGTCCGCTGAACATCTCCGCCTCCTCGCGAAGAGCCGCCTCTTCCCGCCGAAGACGCCCGGCGGATGAAGGCGGCGGTTCTTCGGGCAGCCTCACCCAGCGAATGCCGTGACGTTCCGCCAGGCGCAGGGTCGCCGGGGCAACCGCCGGAAATATGTGGACGTGCTGGTGGCCGTCCATGTGGCGAATGTCGAGACCGGCCTTTCGAAGCCGCAGGAACTGGGCCTCCATCTCGCGGGCCGCTTCCTCCTCGAGGTCTCCGTTTCCCTGCTGCAGCAGAAGCTCGCGGGCGGCCGTCTTGCCCGGGAAACAACCGTCCGGCCCGACGATCAGCCGGTGGCCTTCACCGAGAGGCGTCCCCTGGGACAGGTTCAAGTGAAACCCAAAGGAGACGTCCTTTTTTTTCAGGGCCCGGATACGCGAAAGGGCATCCCCCAGGGCCGGCCCGTTGGCCAGTACGCTCGCACTTGTCACCACCCCGGCTTCGATCGCCTCGAAAATGCCTTCGTTCCTCGCCTCGTCGGCGCCGAGGTCGTCCGCGTTGACAACGAGACTCCTCATCATACCCTGACCCCCGAGGCCCGGATCACCTGGTTCCGAAAGACGAATTTCCCGCCGCCCGCGTCGGCGAACTCGGATCGCTTTTCGGAACGGAGTCCGAGCAGATAATCAAAGAGCCCTTTCTCGATGGCCTCGTACTCGGCGGCTTCAAAAAAACGCTCCGTCTCCCCGACCAGGATGACCTCCCGGAACCTTTCCCGCAGAGCCCGCCAGAGAAGGGGCGGGTTTGCAAGCGTGATGGCCAGCAGCCACAGCCGCCCCCGCTTCGGCGCCAGGAACGCCTGTGCGCCCTGAAGGACGTCCATGAGATGCTTCGTCCCGTCGGCGCCTCCGTAGCGCGGGCCGAAGGGAACGGGGCCGGGGGTCTGGGGCGGTGTCGCGATGATCACGTCGAACCGCTCCCCGTCTTTGAGGGGTTCGTACCAGGACCCCGGGCGGACTTCGACAATGCGGCTCACGCCGTTTTTCCGCGCGTTCCGAAGGGTCGCCGCAAGGGCCCCGGGATCGACGTCGGTGGCGACAACACGCCCGGCACCGAGTTTCGCCGCCGCGATCGAGAGCATTCCCGAACCGCAGCCCAGTTCGAGAACGCTCTCCTTCTCGCCGACATCGAGAAGCCCGGCCAGAAAAACGCTCGAGGCCGGAGGCGGATGGACGCCCGGCGGGATTTCCAGAAGCAGTGCGCCGCCGGGAAGATCGACGCGGACCTCCCGGACTTCACGGACGGGCATCGCGCCGTAACGCCGGAGGGCCGACGAGAGCATCCGCTCCACCAGCGCGGCGTAACTGAGGCCCGCCCAGCCTGCCGAGAGGGCCAGGGCCTCGACGGGCTCGAGGCTCGGCGTGGCGTTCGCCTCGAGAAAAAAGACGGACCCCCCCGGCGAAAGCCGGACGTCGAAACGGGCATAGTCCCGGAGGCCGAGGGTCTGAAATGCACGGCCGGCAAGGCTCCGGAGTTCGGTGAGCCGACTTGCGGAAAGATCCGCACGAACGGCGTCGTCTCTCTTCGGGCCGGGTTCCGTCAGCTTGTAAGCCTGGGTGAATATCCCCCGCCCGCCGATAAGCCACTCGAGGGGCGGAAGGACCTCAGGCCCGTCGGGACCCTCGAGAACCGACAGGGCAATCTCGCGCCCCGGGATGAATGTCTCCACCACGACGGGCCGTCCGAATCTCTCGAGTATGCCCGCAAGCATTTCACGGGCTTCTTCCCCCGTCCGGGCAAGATGAAGACCGCGGCTCATGTGCTCGCTTGCGGGCTTGAGCACGCAGGGGAACGTGAGCCATGGAGGAAGTTCATCGTCCTTCCCGCTGATCACGACCCCCGGCGGCGTGGGAATGCCGGCTTCGGCCAGCCTTGCTTTCGTCGCCGCCTTGTTGTCGGCAAGCGCCAGGGCCAGCGACCCCGAGCCGACCACTCTTGCGCCCTGCGCCTCGAGGAGCAGGCGCGTCAGAGAACGATAAAGCCCCCTGCCCCTGAAGGTGTCCGTGTGGTCGATGACGAGGTCCGTCGTCGAGGCCAGTTCGAAGGCCCTTGCCCCAATCTCCTCGGAGTCCGCGAACAGCGCTTCATGGCCGAGCGCCCGGAGACCATCGGCAACGGCCTCGGCGCACCGGCAGGGGGAGCCTGCCGTATGAACGATCCCGATCCGCATCAGATAAAGTTAAGGCCGGGCGGGAATCCGTGAGCTGACGGGGTGAATCTCTCTTTCCCTGACCCGGCTTGACGCGAGGTTCCGTGTCCGTTCCTGTTCCCTGTTTTTTTCAGGTCCGCAATTCCGCATAAAATATGGCGGATACTACCCCCGGCGTCACCTGTTGTCAAGGACGCCCGGCGGGAAGAAGTGGAAGCGGCATCGTCCTAATCGCCGATGATTTTGACCAGGACCCGCTTGCGCCTCCTGCCGTCGAACTCGCCGTAGAATATCTGCTCCCAGGGGCCGAAGTCGAGCTTCCCTCCCGTGACCGCCACCACCACTTCCCTGCCCATGACCTGCCTCTTCAGGTGGGCATCGCCGTTGTCTTCGCCCGTCCGGTTGTGGCGGTACCGCGAGACGGGTTCATGGGGGGCGAGCTTTTCGAGCCACTCGTCGTAATCCTGGTGGAGGCCGGACTCGTCGTCGTTGATGAAAACGGAGGCCGTGATGTGCATGGCGTTGACGAGCGCCAGCCCCTCTCGCACGCCGCTTTCCCTGAGACAGGCATCCACCTGGGCGGTGATGTTGATAAAGGCCCGGCGCCCCGGCGTGTTGAACCACAGTTCCTTCCGATACGACTTCATAAAACCTCCTCTGGGGTCAGGCTTGAATAATTGAATATTGATCAGATTGGAGCTTCTCTTCCACCCTTTTGATTCTTTTCGCGAATGATACGTTTTCCCGGATGCGCTGCTCAACCTTTCTGATGCCATGGCTCAGCGCGGAAGGATCCATGTTGAAGTGAGCCGCGACCGCCTTGTTCTCATACCCGCACAGTGTCCTTCCAAGGTACCCGACGACGGCGCGTCCCAGGGCTCCCTTTCTGTTGCGGGTGGCACCGTACAGCGTAAGACGGTCCAACGCTAAAACCTCACTTACAACTGACGCCAGGTATTCCAGACTTATTTTATGACTGTTCGCATCTCTTTTTTCCGGCACGCCGCGATCACTTTTGACAAATTCGTGATCCCCCAGAAAACGCTGATCCACGGTACGGTAAAGATCGCCCCTGTGACCCTCCTGGAGATGATCTCTCACAAAAAGCTCATAAGCTCTCTGAACGGACGTTCTCCCCCCCGCAAACAGACTCAGAACAAAACTCCGGTCTGCCAGACTGAATCGGTCCCGCGTGATATAAGACCGATAGCTGCTCCAGGGGTATTCAGACGGATCTTTCACAATGCCGGCACGAACAGGATTCAAATGAATATACGCCGACAGCTGCAGGAGGTAACTGTCTTTGTCACAGAGGATTGCTTTATACCTGCCCTGAAAGAGATGACCCTCCAAGGCGTATTTCCAATTGTATCGTCTTGTATATCGGAATTGAAGCACCTGCATGATGCGGGACAAGGGTACTTCACCGACCTCAATGAGCAGGTGGACATGATTGACCATCAACACGTACGCGTGGAGGCAAAAGTGAAAACGTTCTTTGTATTCTCTGATATATCTCAGATAAAGATCGTGGTCTTGGTCATCACGAAAGATTTCCTGTCCCCTGTTCCCTCTCGCAATCACGTGATACAAAGCACCTGGAAAATGCACTCTTGGTTTTCTGGCCATGGTTTTACGTCTAGCACGAAAACAACCGAAAATAAATATTCAATTATTCAAGCCTGACCCCAGTTCTTTTCCGTGACAAACGGCAGGGGTGCTGGTATATTTCATGTAAGTTTGGATGGGGGCTTTTTCACAGGCCCTGTTTTCGGGTCCCGCCGAATATCGTTCAAATCAATCCCAGGAGGTCAGCAGCATGAAAAGATGTTTCAACCAGCGGTTTCTGTCGCATGCGGCATGGGTCACGGGCGTCCTGTTCGTTTTGCTCCTCACATCAAACACGATCGCCCTGGCGGCCACAGCGAGGGAAATCGATGTCAGCGTGGACGTAGCGCTCGAGCGCTTCTACAAGGAGGTGAAAGGAGCACAGGAATTCGCCAGGAGCGCGAAGGCCCTGCTCATCCTTCCGAAAGTCATCAAGGGCGGCTTTATCGTCGGCGGCGAGTACGGCGAAGGCGCGCTCCGGGTCGGCGGAAAGTCCGTTGCCTACTACAACATCGTATCGGCCTCTCTCGGCCTGACCTTCGGCGGCCAGCAGAAGGACATTATCATCGCCTTCATGACCGATGACGCCCTCAACAAATTCCGCAACAGCGAAAACTGGGAGGCGGGCGTGGACGGAAACATCGCCGTCATTGATGTCGGCGCCGGCCGCACGCTCAGCACGGAAACGATCCAAGACCCCATCGTGGGATTCGTCTTCGGCGTGAAAGGACTGATCGCCGACGCGTCCCTCAAGGGGTCGAAGCTCACCAAACTCAAAAAGTAAGGTCCCGTGCCGCAGACCGGCAGATCAGATCCATGAAAAATCCCCGGACGGAGCCGCACCGGCCGGGGATTTTTCACGACGGGACTTGTGCCGTTCGCCGTCAGGCCAGTTTCTGCGCCAGATCCTGCTGGACCTGTTTCGCTTCGGCGACGATGCGCTCGACTACTTCCTTCACCGTCGGTACGTCGTGGATCAAGCCGGTGGCCTGTCCGACGGGAAGAACCCCCGTTTGCAGGTCCCCCTCTTCCGTCGCCAGGCGGATCATCCGGAAGGCATTGGCCAGATAAGCCATCTGGATCGCGTTCTTGAAGCCCGACGCCAGCACACCCGCGAGCACCTTGAAGTAAGGCAGGTTCAGCTGCCGCGCGATGTCCTTCGAGTTGACAAACGACGCCGGGATGTTGAGCCCCCGTTTGATCGCCCGCTCCGCAGCGTCGGTCTTCATCACCCGGCACCAGATCCCGTCAAACCGCTTGGAATAAAGAGTGTCGGTCACGTCTTTTTCAATGGAGAGCTTCTTGTAGGTTTCATGGAGGGGGCTTTCCTTCGTGGTCATGAAACGCGTCCCCATCGCGACACCCTCGGCCCCCAGGGCCAAGGCCGCCGCCAGCCCCCGCCCGTCGACAACGCCGCCCGCGGCGATGACGGGAATCTTCAGGGCATCCTTCAGGCTGGGGATCAAAACCATCGTCGTGAGCGCCTCCCCATGAGCGGCGGCCTCGTTTCCCGTCGCAATCACGGCGTCACAGCCGTAATCCTGGGCCCGCCTGGCGTGACGGGCGTTCACAACGGTGGCAACGACCTTCCCGCCGTATTCATGGGCCTTCCTGACGATCCAGTCACCCTTGCCGAGAGCGAAATTGATAACGGGGACCTTCTCCTCCAGGAGAACCTTCGTGTTTTCCGCCGCCCCCGGAAACATGAGTGCGCAGTTGGCACCGAAAGGTTTGTCCGTGAGTTGCCTGATCTCCCGGACCGCTTTGCGGGTTTCCTCCACACTCAGAGGCCCCGTCGCCAGGATCCCCAGCCCCCCCGCGTTGGAGACGGCCGCCACCATCCCGGGCACGCTGATCCAGCTCATGCCGGAGAGAATGACGGGGTACCGAATGCCGAAAAGCTCCGTGATCTTTGTCTTCATGGTAACCTCCTCCTTGAGCGGCTTCGAAGATCGGAGTCTCCGCGAACCGCGCCTTCTATCCCGACACCGGGAGCGCTCAACAACACTTTCTGCCCCCGACGGAAGCCTCCAGTTCCTGCAGGGCCTTGATCTTCCCCACAGCCGATGCGAGAAGATCAGCCGCCTCCCGGATATCGGCGGGACTGCTTCCCCAGCCTACACTGAGCCTCACCGTTCCAGGGGCCTCTTCAGGCGGCACGCCGATCGCCGCGATGACGTGAGAGATCTCGCGCCGGCCCGAGGTGCAGGCCGAACCCGCCGAAACGGCCACACCCTCCCGATCAAGCGCCTGCACGATCTCTTCAGCGGGAAGCCCGCGGAAGGACACGCTCAGGACATGGGGAAGCCGGCATTTCTCATGACCGTTTACCCGGAGGCCGGGGAATCGATCCGCAAGCTTCGCCTGCAGAAGATCGCGGAGCCTTTTCAGCTCCTTCGTCCTCGACTTCAGATCACCCCCCGCCAGCTCGCAGGCCCTGCCGAGCCCCGCAACGGCAGGGACATTCTCCGTACCGCCGCGCCTGCCCTTTTCCTGGTGTCCCCCCGTCAGGACCGGCGAAATCTCCACACCCTCCCGGACATAGAGGGCGCCAACCCCCTTGGGGCCGTTGATTTTATGGCCCGAGAGCGAAAGCAGGTCCGCCTGGAGGGAACGGACGTCCACGGGGATCTTTCCGACGGACTGAACGGCATCGGTGTGAAGAAGGATCCCTCTCTCCCTTGTCATTCTCCCGATGGCTTCGATCGGCTCGATGGTCCCGATCTCGTTGTTTGCGTGCATGATGCTGACGAGAATGGTCTCGTCGGTGATCGAACCCTTCACGGCCGCGGGATCGACCCTGCCCTCGCCGTCAACGGGAAGGTACGTCACCATGAAACCGGAGCGCTCCAGGTCCCTGCAGGTTTCCAGGACGGCCAGGTGCTCGACGGCGGAGGTGATGATGTGCCGGCCTTGCCCCTTCCGGGCGTCGGCCGCACCCCGGATGGCCAGGTTGTCCGACTCCGTTCCGCCGCCTGTGAAGACGATCTCAGCGGATTTCGCGCCGATGAGGGATGCGACTTTCGACCTCGCATCCTCCACGGTCTCCCTTGCCGCTTTACCGTAGGCATGGACGCTCGAAGGGTTTCCGAAACGGTCCCGGAATAAAGGGAGCATCGCCTCCCACACCTCCGGCCGAAGCGGCGTCGTGGCGCAGTGATCGAGATAGATGGCTTTCATTCCTCACCCAGCGCCTCGCGGCAGAGATCGACAATCATGAACGTGGACAAACCCGCATCCCTGCACTTCCCGCCGAGGGCGTCCAGGCACAGGGGGCAGAGAAAGACCATGGCCCGGGCCCCGCCGGCCTTCGCGTCACGGATATTCTCGTCCTGGTAGGCGGGGAACTTCTCCCCCCTTTTCACGAGGCCTTTCAGATCCTGACCGCAGCACAGGGCCTTGTCCCGGTCGTAGGTCCGCCTCACCCTCGTCACGCCGACCAGCCGGAAAATTTCGTCCAGAAGCGGCTCTTTCCAGGGCGTGAGCCTCGACGCGCAGGGCCTCTGGTAGGCGACCGCCAGGTTGAGGGGCCGGATCGATTCTTTCTTTTCCACCAGCCGGTCCCTCAGGAACTCGAAGATGTGGATAGGCTTGAAGGGAAGCTCAACACCGTATTGCGGCGCAATCCCCGCCATCAGGGCATAGCAGTCATCGTGCAGGAAGATGATCTCATCGGATCCGAGTGCCGCATAACGGTCCACAAGAGGCTTGAGACCCTCCCGCATCCGGCTTTCGTTTCCGAGGTGCGGGAAGATGACATTGCAGAAGAAGTGACGCCCCCTGACGACGGTCAGCCCCTCGAACAGGGTTCCATTGATCTTGCGGGGAAGATTCCCCTCGATGGTGCACAGGGAAAGCACCCTGCCTTTTACCGCCGGCGCCTTGAAGGCCTCACGGGGCGTGAAACGGTCCACCATCGCCGAGAAAATCTTCGGCGGGACGTAGTCTCCCTTCTTTTCCAGATGCTCGAGGATAAGGTTGAAGGGGCGGGCACCCTTCGTGCAGAATTCGTTGCAGGCGAAACAGGTGATGCACTGCCGGGTCCAGTCGGCCCGGCCGTCGCGAAACAAACCTGCGAGGGCGTCGGCCCCCGACCGGCGATCGAAGTCCATGTAAGCGCAGCGCTCGAGACACTCTCCGCAGAAATCACACCGGCTGATGTCGAACATCTGTAAACCCTTTCGCCCGGATGAAACCTCGTGATTGACGGATCAGTGATCCTTCAGCCCCAGGATATCCCGAGCGATGATCATGATCTGGACCTCGTCGGTCCCGCCGCCGATCTGTTGCAACTTGGCGTCGCGCATCATCCGCTCGACGGGAAATTCCTTCATGTAGCCGTAGCCTCCGAGAACCTGTACCGCCTCCGTCGTTATTTTCATCGCGGCGCGCGCCGTGAAGAGCTTCGCGTAAGAGGCAACAAGGTTCATCTCCCGATGGAGTCCCCGGTCGGCCATTTTCGCGCCCTTGTAGGTGATCAGGTGTGAAAGCTCGATCAGCATGGCCATGTCGGCCAGCTTGGCCTGGATGAGCTGGAAAGAGGCAATGGGCTTCCCGAACTGGATCCTCTCTTTGGCGTATTTCAGGGCGCACTCATAGGCGCCCCTGGCAAGCCCCAGGGACATGGCGCCGAGACAGATCCGTTCGGTGTTGAGGCCGCTCATGAGCACGAGAGCCCCTCTGTTCTCCTTCCCGAGAAGGTTTTCGGCGGGGACCAAACAGTCCTCAAAGACGAGCTCCCCCGTGGGCGACCCCCGCCATCCCATCTTCTCGAACTTCTTCCCCCGCTGGAAGCCGGGGAATTCCCTCTCCACAATGAAGGCGGATACGCCCCGGGCTCCCTGCTCGGGGCTCGTCTTGGCGTAAACGACGAAGACATCGCCGACGGGGCCGTTGGAAATAAATATCTTGGAACCGTTGAGAACGTACGTGTCCCCCCTCCGGTCCGCGCGGAGCCGCATGGACATGACGTCGGAGCCGGCGGAGGGCTCCGTCATGGCCAGCCCCCCCAGCCTTTCGCCCCGGCAGAGCGGCGGAAGGTATCTGTTCAGCTGACCGTCGTTCCCGTTCCGGTTAATGTTGTCGATGCAGAGGCAGGCGTGGACGCCCCAGGAAGCCGCCGTGGACAGACAGGCGACGGAGAGCTCCTCGGTGACGATGCACATCTCCGTGTACCCCGCTCCGGCTCCGCCGTACTCCGCAGGCGCAGTGATCCCCAGAAGCCCCATGTCCCCCAGCTTGGAGAAACTCTCGCTCGGGAAACGTTCGTCCCGATCGATCTCATAGGCCAGGGGCGCCACTTCCTTCTCGGCGAAGCTCCGCATGGTTTCCCGGAGCATCTTCTGTTCGTCGGTGAACTCGTTCCACATGGCTTAGGTCCTTTAAAAAACGGGGCATCCGTCCTCAACGGATGCCCCGGGTTTCATACCATTAAAAAATCTTCTTCTTGATGAGCCCCATTTCCCTGGCCGCCTTCGTGAGTTCGTCACGGAATTTGGGGTGGGCGACGTTGATGAGAGCCTCGGCCCTCTCGGGTTCCGACCGGCCGTAGAGATCGGCAACGCCGTACTCCGTCACGATGAACCCCGTGTAATGACGCGGCACGGTCACGCGGGCCCCCTTGGCGAGGGTCGGGACGATCCTGGACCTCTCGCCTTTCATGGCCGTCGAGGGGACCAGGTTGATCGCGCGGCCGCCGGGGGACCAGAAGGCCCCGATGACGAAATCCAGCTGCCCGCCAGTACCGCTCCTCATGCGGGGGCCGTAGGACTCCGAGTTGACCTGGCCGTAGAGGTCCACTTCGACGGAGCCGTTGATGGCCACGACGTTATCTTCCTGGGCGATGACGCTGATGTTGTTGGCGTAGAAGGTCTGGCGCCACTCGCACATGGGGTTGTTCCCGAGCCAGTCATAGAGTTCCTTGTCGCCCATGGTGAAGGTGAGAAGGATCTTGCCGGGGTTGACCTTCTTGTATTTGCAGGTGACGACACCCTTATCGACGAGACTGTGGGTCCCGGCGGGCGCCATCTCCGTGTGGATTCCGAGGTCCTTGAGGCCCGAATCGAGAAGAAGCTTGCTGATCATGGCGGGAACGGCGCCGATGCCGACCTGGATGCAGTCGCGGTCCTTGATGAGCTCCACGACGTTCTTGGCCATCTGGACCTCGATGTCCGAGGCTTGGGGCGTCGGGACCGCCGGGATGGGGTTCGGGTTCTCCACGAAGGCGTCGAAGAGGGACACATGGAAGTTCGTCTCCCCGTAAGTCCTCGGCATCTTCTCGTTCACCTCGGCGATGATGTAGTCGCTCTGCTTCATGAGCGTGTAGGTGTAGAAGGTATCGAGCCCGATGTTGACGAAGCCGTGCTCGTCCGGCGGCGTGCACTGCGTGATGAGGCCCATCCGGCGCGGGTAAAGTCTTTTCCGGTGGGGCATCTTGACCCCGACGTCGGAACTCTGGCAGGGCCAGAAATTCGCCCACTCGCTGTCCGCCACAGCCTGCTGATGCGGCGTCCCGGAATAGAAAGCGGGCACCAGCGTGAAGGTATCCCGGTACTCCGGCTGCAGAATCTTGTAGGGCCGAAGCAGGAGAGCGTAGTCGTACTCCACGTCCTTGAGCTCACCTTTCCTCGCCGCGATGGCGTCCATGATGAGCATGGACGGCTGTCCCAGGCAGAGCGGCGTCCAGAAACGATCGCCGGACTTGACGATTTTCGCAGCCTCTTCCGCCGTCATCCGTTTACTTTTGTAGATCTCTTGCCAGCTCATGTTTCCCCCCTTCGATTTTTTGCATGTGTGTTCAAACTATCCCGTGTTGCAACCGGGTTTCCTCTCCGCCGCCTCCTCGTTCCGTCATCACCTCCTCTGCCGTTTTTTTAGAGTGCTTCATAACACTGAAATAACAGAGGGTCGAGAAAATTTCACCGACGGGTCCGAAAATCACAGGGGCTTGAAGTAACGGATGTCCATGATGTGGCCCCTGAGCTCGTCCGCCCAGACGGCCTGGAGCTTCATCCCGTTCTTGACGATTTTCCGGGCTTTCTCGAAGTCGGACAGATCGAACCCGCCGATGATATGCAGGAAATCGACGTCGGTCCCGTCCAGACGGAGCAGAGCGCTGATAAAGGGCGGCTCCGTAGGCATGCCGAAATAGCGGTAGTTCACGTAGCACCAGGCCGTCAGCACCCCGGTCTGAGCCACCTCGACCCACTCGTCGGTGTCGACAAAGCAGCGGGGGCAGAAACTCCGGGCCGGCACGAGCACGCGGCCGCACTTCGTGCACCTTGTCCCGTAAATTTTCTTTTCCGCCAGCCCCTCGAAGAAGCGCGTCCAGACGGGACCGTACGAGAGCTCATAGGGGAGCCGGATTTCCGTCTTCAGTGTCCTGTATTCTTTCGACATGGTGTTTCCTCCATTCATTCGTTATCTTTTTTAGAGTCTGGATCCTACGATCATGACGCCGTTGAATTGGTCCACGCCGCCCATGGCGTGACTGAAACCCGTCTTCGCCCCGGGGATCTGACGATCTCCCGCCTTTTCCGTCACCTGGAGCACCGTCTCGGCAACCCGGATCAGCCCGGTCGCACCGATGGGATTCGTGCAGAGCACGCCTCCGGAAGGATCGCAGGGCAACTCGCCCCCCCTGTCGAAGGTTCCCTTCAGCACCAGATCAGGGGCCCCTCCGGGCTCGCAGAACCCGAAGCACTCGTAGAACAGCATCTCCTGGAAAGTGAAGGGATTGTAAACCTCCGCCACGTCCAGTTCCTTACGGGGATTCTTGATCCCCGCCTGGTCATAGGCCTGCTTCGCCGACTGGGCGGCACTCTGCCAGAGCCCTTTGTCGCTGTCGCCGAAGAAATATTCCTCACCACGGTATCCCACGCCCCTGACCCAGGCGGCTTTGCGGCCGAACTTTTTCACCTTGTCCCTGGAGGCAAAGATCACGGCGCAGGCCCCGTCCGAAGTGGGGCAGACATCGAGAAGCCTCACGGGGTAGGTGATGACCCGGGCGTTCTTAACGTCTTCCGGGGTCACCCGGATCTTCACGTGGGCGTAAGGGTTGTCGAAAGCCGCGTTATGATGCTGGACGGAAATGTAGGCCGCGGCGTCACGGATCTTCTCTTCCGGGATCCCGTAGCGGTCCGCCCACATCTGAGACTGCATGGAGAACACCCCCGGGGCACCGGCGATGAAGTACCGCTGATAGAACGGTTCCGCCACCGTCGTCATGGTCGCCTGTGCGTCCCCCTCATTCATCTTCTCGTGCCCCACGGCCAGGACGACGTCGGCCATCCCGGAGGTCACCCAGTAGTAAGCCGTATGGGCGATGGAGACTCCCGTCGATCCGCAGGTCTCCGTCTTCATGATTTGCTTGCCGACCCCCTGCATGGCGTCTGCAAAATAAAAATGCGTGAGGGCCACCCCTTCCATCATGGAGGGCATCGTCCCCGAGACCACGCCGTCGATGTCCGAAGGATCCAGCCCGCTGTCCTCAAATGCCCGCAGCACCGCCTCGCGGACAAGTTCAGGATACGACACGTCTCTCCGCCGTCCGTGATGCGTCTGCCCGACTCCGATGATACCTACCGGTCTTCCCATAACCTTCCTCCTATACGCCGATGATGGCGACGGCATGGCACTGCCCGGCATATCCGTGGGTCCCATGGGCCAGGGCCGTCTTCACCTTCTTGTCCACCTGATGCTCCCCCGCTTCGCCCCGGATCTGCAGGTATCCTTCCACCAGCCGCTGCAGTCCCCGGGATACGTAGGGGTTGTTCGCCAGGACGCCGCCGGAGGGATTGACCGGCAGGGCGCCCCCGATCTTCGTGATTCCTTTCTCGATCATCTTGCCGCCCCCCCCGGGCTTACAGAACCCGAGTTCTTCGCACCAGAGAAGTTCCTGAAAGGCGTAGGGTTCGGTGATTTCCGCCACGCCGATGTCCTTTTTCGGGTCCTTGATTCCCGCCATCTTGTAAGCCCTTGCCGCCGCGTTGCGGAGTTCGGTCTTCAGGAGATCCCGGTCGCCCAGGAAATACGTATCAAGCGAGGATCCATAGCCCTTGAACCAGACGGGCCTGGCCGTCAGCTTCCGGGCCTTTTTTTCCGAAGCCAGAAGCATTGCCACGAACCCTTCCGACTTCGGCGCAACCTGAAGCTCCGTCAGCGGGTGTGCCGTAACAGCCGACCCCAGCACATCCTCAACGCTGTATTTTCCCCTCCGGTGAGCGAAAGGATTGCGCAGGGCGTTTCCAAGGTTCTTCACGGCCACCTGCGCGCACTGCTCCTTCGTGATCCCGTATTTCTCCATGTAGGCCTGCATCTGTAAGGCTGCAGCCGTCGTCTCCGTAAGTCCCAGATTCCGGTGGTAGAAGGGGTCCCCGAACATCAGGGTGCAGGCGTCGTTATCCGGGTTTTCCGAACCCTTGCAGAGTGCGATGACCAGACAGGTGTCGTACTGCCCGGATAGGATCCTCATAACTCCGTACATGAAGGCAAAGAGGGACTCCCCGTCCTGGCGGGAAGCGTTTTTCAGGAATGCTCCCGTCGTCTCCCAGTAATAGGCGTTGGCACAAGAGATGCCGCCGTGGAAGATGTCCGACGACGCCGACACGATCGTCCCCAAATCATCCCGGCTCAGCCCGACCTTGTCGAGGCATTCCCGCGTCACCCGGTAAGCCTGGTCGTAGAAGTTGTCCTTCGACTCGGCCCCGGCACTCTGGGCGACCGATACGATTGCGACTTTCTTTGACATAGAACCACTCCTTTTCATTTTTCATCAAAGGGGTTTTCTGCCCACGATGATCTTCGTGGTTAAAACGATCGCCGTCTCCCCCTTCTGATTTTTGATTGCGCTCTTGGCTTCGATGATGCCCCTCTTCGCGTCCTTTTCCGAGAGAGCGGTGACTTGCATCTCACAGTGGATGGTGTCGCCGATCCGAACGGGCGCCGTGAAGCGGACACCGTCCATCCCGTAAAAGGCGATGAAACTCCTCGGGAGCATCACATAGGGGCCCAGCCGGAAGAGAAGCGCCATTCCCGTCACAAGGCCGAGCATCCCGTGGGCGATCCGTCCTTTGAAGGGCGTCCCCGCGGCGTATTCGACATTGGTATGGAGTTCATGCCAGTCGCCCGTGAAGGCCGAGAAGAGAACAATGTCCGTTTCCGTGATGGTCCTCCCCGGTGAGACAAAAACTTCCCCCACCCTGTAGTCCTCAAAATAATTTTTCTCCATAGGCTCCCCCTTACATCTTGAAGATCTCCCGTGCGACGATGAGCCGGCGCATCTCCGAGGTCCCCGCGCCGATGGTCCCCAGCTTCGCATCCCGCCAGAACCGCTGCACGGGATACTCGAGGCAGTATCCGTAACCGCCGTGAATCTGGACGGCCTCCTCGCAGACCCAGCAGGCCGCCTCCGCCGCAAAAAGGATAGCCGACGCGGCGATCTTGTGAACCTCCGTGCCCTTCCCGCCCTTCTTCGCCGAATCGGCGAGCACCGCGGCTTTGTAACACATGAGCCGCGAAGCCTCGATCCGGGTATACATGTCGGCGATCTTCTGCTGGATCAGCTGGAAAGACGCGATGGGTTTACCGAACTGGACTCTCTCCGTGGCGTACTTCACCGCGACCTCGAAGGCGGCCTCCGCGATGCCCAGGGCGTAGGTCGCGAAAAAGGCTCTCTCCACGTCCAGCCCGCCCATCATGACGGCGATCCCCCGGTTCTCCTGGCCGATCACGTTCTCCGCCGGGATGATGCAGTCCTCCAGGATCAGCTCGCCGGTGGCCGAACCCCGGTTCCCCACCTTCTCGAGTTTCTTCGACACGGAAAACCCCGGGAATTTCGTGTCCAGAATGAAGGCCGTGATCCCCCTGGGCCCGAGGCTCTTGTCCGTCTTGGCGTAAAGGACGATGGTGCTGGCAACGGGACCGTTGGTAATGAAGGTCTTCGTGCCGTTCAACACGTATCGGTCGCCGTCTTTGCGGGCCGTGGTCTGAATGTTCACCGCATCAGAACCCGCGCCGGGCTCCGTCAGCCCCAGGGCCCCGATGTGATCGCCCGAGCAGAGCGGCGGCAGGTACTTCTTCTTCTGTTCGGGACTTGCGTGGCTGTTGAGATTATTGCAGCAGAGATTCGCATGGGCGCCCCAGGAAAGGGCGACGGCCGCCGAGACCTTGGCGAGTTCCTCGCAGGCGAGCGACGCCGAGAGGATATCCGCGCCGGCTCCGCCGTACTGCGGATCCACGGTGATCCCCATGATCCCCAGATCGGCCAGCTTTCGCCAGAGACCCTCGGGCCACTCATCGCGCCGATCGATCTCCTCGGCAATCGGCGCAATCTCCTTGGCCGCGAAGTTCGCGATCGTGTCCTTGAACATCCTGTGCTCGTCACTCAACTGAAAATTCATACCGGCAACCCCTTTTCTTTTGATCGACAGATGAAGATCATGTTCAACGAAGATAGAGAAATCAGGGGAGCAATTGCGATGCCACGAAGCGCTCTCGTCCGTATTTTGTAACATATTGATTATACGTGATCATTTTACGTGTGCAGGTCGTCTTTAACCTAGAGACCGAATGAAAGTGTTAATATATCGACACTTCCCTTGACATCCGTTCTGCGCCGGTGGTATAGATCGGATGGATCCCGCTCAAGGAGGAGGCAACTGATGACGAAGCGGCCGATCAACCTCACCCGCCTCTCTCCGATGGAACGGGCAACCCTCTTCAGGTTCGCCGCCTTCCCGGAGAGTTTCTCCATCGACTGGTTCCACGAAATCACGGATGTACGCCCATCCCACCTGGTCTCCGTCATTTCCTTTCTGGAACAACATCACTGGATATCGCCCGTCAGGGGGGCTGGCGGGCTCTACCGGTGGACAAAGACATTTCCGCGGGAAAACCTGGTTTCGATGATCCCCGAAGAGGAAATGGCCGGGTATTACCGGCAGGCCGCCAATCTTCTCGTGAAGCACCTGCCGGCGAACGACGAAAACACGCTGAAGATCGCTGACACCTGCCTGCTGGCGGGCATCGAGGAGGTCGATCAGGGCGTCATCCTGAAGGCGGCCCTCTGTGAGGAAGCGCATCACCGGATCGCCTCGGCGATCAGACTCTACGACCGGCTCCTCGGTTTCATGGAAACTCTTGTCACCGCGAGAGGCGGTTTAACCTCCCCCGGGACCTTCCACACCATGATGACCGCCCTGGAGCGCCGGGCAACTCTCTCTCTCCTCCACCCGGACCTGAAGCGCATCAAGCCCTGGCTGCTCATAGCCAAGGACGCGGCCGTCCGGCTGGAGGACGTCCGGGCTCAGGCCTCCCTGGAACTTCTCCTCGGCCAGAACTGCTGGATGAGCTTCCAGTACGAGCAGGCCATGTCTCACTTCGAGACGGCCTGGGGTATGATTAAGAACATCGACGACCGTAATCTCCACAAGCGGGGCCTGCAGCTTCGGGGCTTGTCTTTCCTGATCCGGGGCGATCTTGCCAGGGCGGTTCAGTCCTATGAGGAATCCATCGGGGAACTCGAACAGATCGCCGATGACGATTTCTCGCTCATTACGGCCCTTCACCTATCGCAGTGTTACACACAACTCGGCATGCCCCAGCGTGCGCTCGGCATATCGGAAACCATCCACAACGAGGCCAAGAAGCAAGGGAACTGGCCGATGGTCTGTTTCGCCCTGGCCAACGCGGGGCTCATCCTCATCGAGATGATGCATATCAAGGAGAGCCGCGTCTACTTCGAGACGGCCCTCGACATCTGCCGGAAAGAAGTCACACCGATGGCCGAGATCATCGCCGGAGTGGGGCTGGCGAACATCGAGTGCCTCGAGGGCCACTTCGACAAAGCGGCGGAGCACTTCAAGGTCCTTTTCAGGATCCGCAAGTCGAGCTGGTACCACACCCTGAACGCCTGCCACATCTTCGAGCCCGGCTTCATCCTCCACCGGAGGGGCTCTTCGCCTGTGGCGCTGGACTCGGTCATTCATTTCCTGGGCGAGTTCAAGGAAGAGCAGCTCAATCCCCTCGTGTACGGAACGATTCGCAGGCTGAAGATCAAATACCTCGAGAACGACGTCAAGCCCAAGGAGAAGGTGAAGGAACTCGAGGACATCGAGGCGTCTCTGGAGAAAACCGGGGCCCTCCTCGAACTGGCCAAGACGAGAATCGATCTCGCGAGGCTTCATCTCCAGATGAACCACTGGACCCGGGCGGAGGCCGCTGCGCGGAAGGCCTGGGAGTTCATGAAGAGGGCGGCCAGACCGGCCTTTCCGCCGGACCTCAAGTCCCTCATCCGCGGCGATGACGAAACGACGGAGGACCGCCTCTTCGACGTCATCATCGAAATGGGGGACGCACTGACCACCCAGAAGAACACGGAGCACCTTCTCACCAACATCATCACCTCCATCTCGCGCCTGACAGGCGCCGAACGGGCCGCCATTTTCATCCGGGACAAGAAATCGTCGGACATCCGGATCGTGGCATCGAGAAATCTCCTCAAGGAACACATGGCCGATCCCGACTTCAGGGAGATCCGCGAGGTCATCCGGCTTGCGGCCGCCGGCGGCGACAGCAGGATCGTTCAGCGGGAAAAGGATTCGGGGACAGCACGCGAGGTGAGAAAGATGATCATCACGCCGCTTCTTCTCGGCAAGCGCGTCACGGGCGTCCTCTACCAGGACAGCCGGTTCTTCACCATCAACCTCTCCCCGGACCGGCTTCGTCTGCTCTCCGCCCTGGCTTCCCAGATCGCCGTGGCCATTGACCGCGCCCAGGCCCATGACGAAATCGCCAGTCTCAACGACCGGCTCATCGCCGAGAACCGCTACTACCAGGAGGAGAAAGAGGAGTTCCGCCCCTTCGGCGACATCATCGGTTCCAGCGATGTCATGCTGAATCTTCTCAACCTCATCCACAAGGTGGCACCGACCAAATCGACGGTTCTCATCAAAGGCGAGACGGGCGTGGGCAAGGAGTTGATCGCCCGGGCCATCCACCGGGAAAGCGCCCGCCGGAACGGCCCGTTCATCCGGGTCAACTGCGCGGCCCTCCCCGACACGCTGATTGACAGCGAACTCTTCGGCCACGAGAAAGGGGCCTTCACAGGGGCGAGCCGCATGAAGCCGGGCCGTTTCGAGCTGGCCCATACCGGCACCATCTTCCTGGACGAAGTCTCCGAACTTCCCCCGCCGACTCAGAGCCGGCTGCTGAGAATTCTCCAGGAGAAGGAATTCCAGCGGGTCGGCGGGACGAAGACCCTCCTTTCCGACTTCCGCCTTATCGCAGCAACGAACAAGGACCTCGAAGGGGAAGTCCGGGAGGGTCGATTTCGATCGGATCTCTTCTTTCGACTGAATGTCTTTCCGATCCGCGTCCCCCCGCTGCGGGAACGCAAGGACGACATCGCACCCCTGGCAAGACATTTTCTAAAACTCTTCTGCGCCCAGTACAACCGGCCCTACCCGATGATCCCGCCGGATGAGATGGAGAGACTCGTTTCTTATGCGTGGCCGGGCAACGTCCGGGAACTCGCCAATATCATCGAACGGGCGGTCATCCTCGGGGACCCCCATGTCCGCTTCTCCGAAACTCTGGAGGCGGGGGTCCGTTTTCACGGTGACGAACCGCCGATGAATCTGAAGGATCTGGAGAGGATGCACATCTTGAACGCTCTGAAGGTCACCCGGGGAAAGGTCGGGGGCGCCGACGGTGCCTCCGCGCTTCTGGGTCTCAAGAGAACGACTCTGATTCACAGGATGAAGAGACTGGGAATCTCGCTCCAGAAAAATGCCGGAGTCAGAGCCTGAAGAAGGCAAGAAGCTCGATCTATCTTGTTGAAACTGTCAATATGTTAACACTTGTTCATATTCTGACTTCTCATTTTTTTCCATCATCAGAGATGTAAGGCCAGGAAGCCCGTAAACAGAGCTTTTTCGGCCGAAATGCAGTGGCATTCTTTCTGCACCCATGACGAGAGCTGTTCATTGAAAAGAAAGGAGGAAAGGATATGCTTCTTGATGTATTCCTGACGGACCAAGAGAAAGCCCTGAAAAGGGAGGTTCGGGACTTTGTGAAAGAAGTCCCGCCCGAGTTGACCCAGCAGCTGGATCGGGACGAGATCCGCTACCCGCGGGAATATGTTAAAAAGCTCGGGGACCGCAACCTCCTCGGGCTTCGGTTCCCCCAGAAATACGGCGGACGAGGACTCCCCTGGACGGCGGAGGTCGCCGCCCTCGAGGAAATCGGGGTTCTGGGCACGGCCCTGGGGTGCGCCTTTGCGATGCCCTCCATCGTCGGCGAGGCCCTCAATGTCTTCGGGACGGAGGAGCAGAAGGAAAAGTTCCTCCGGCCCATGCTGAAAGGAGACGTCGTCTCGGCCGAGGCCCTGACGGAACCCCGCGGCGGCTCCGATTTCTTCGGCGCGACGACCCGCGCGGAGCTCAAGAACGGGACCTTTACCGTCCGCGGCCAGAAACGTTTTGTCGTGGGCGCCGAGAGTGCCGATTTCTTCATCGTCTACGTCAACACCAACCCCTCGGGAAAGCCCCACGAGAGGATCAGTCTCCTGCTCATCGAGAGGGACCGCCCGGGCGTGGAGGTAAAGTACCTCTACGGGCTGATGGGTACCCGGGGCGGCGGGACGGGACGAATCATCTTCAGGGACGTCAAGGTCCCCGAGGCGAACCTCATCGGAAAAATGAATGAAGGAGGGACCATCTTCAACACCATGATGATTCCCGAGCGGCTGACATCGGCCGCCGCCTCCCTCGGCATGGGGCGGGCCGCCCTCGAAGTGGCGATGCGGTACAGCGATCGACGCAAGGCCTTCGGCCGCAAGATCCGGGCTTTCCAGGGGGTGAGCTTCAAGGTAGGCGACGCCATCACGCAACTCGATGCGGCGAGAGCCCTGACGTTCGCCGCCGGGAAGTGCGTGGATCAGAGACTCCCGACGGCCCGCCGTATCGTGAGCGAGGCGAAGAAGTGCGCCACCGATGCCGCCTGGAACGTCGCCAACCTCTCCATGCAGATCGTCGGCGGTATCGGATACACGAACGTCTTCCCCATCGAGAAGATCGTCCGGGACACGCGGCTCATCCAGATCTGGACGGGCACCAACGAGGTCATGAACCTCCTCATCCAGCACGAGTTCTACCGCGAGACCCTGGGCGACCCGAACCCCGGCCGCCATGCGGAAATCGATGCACCGGAAGGGCACAGGGCGGACGAGATCGTCTACGAGGACGAAGAGATGTGGACCAAAGGCTGGTAAAAAAACCCTCCCGACTGACACGAAAGGAAACAGCACCATGATTATGAACGGAAAAGGATACGTCGATTCCCTCAGCCGGATGAACACCCTCGTCTACATCGACGGGGAGGCTGTCCGTGAATACTGGGATCATCCGGTCATGCGGCCCGCCGTGAACGCTCTGGCGGCCACCTACGACCTGGCATGCAACGCCGATCTGGATCCGACAATCCATCGTCTCATCGCAGCGGAAAGCCCTCTCACCGGCGGAAAAATCAACCGTTTCCTGGATATCGTCCGTTCGCAGAGGGACCTTCTCGAACGGATGCGGCTCCAGCGGGCGATGATGCGTTACACCGGCGGTTGTTTCGGCGGACGCTGCGTCGCGGGGGCGGTCATCAACGCCCTGTGGTCGGTGACCTTCGAGGTGGACGAAGCCAGCAACGGGAAGACGGACTATCACCGGCGGTTCAGGGACTACATGAAGATGTGCCAGGAAAAAGATCTGGCCGTCTCGGGGAATATCACCGACGCCAAGGGAGACCGCTCGAAGCCCCCCCATGGTCAGTCCGACCCGGACCTTTTCGTCCGCATCGTCGAGCGCCGGAAGGACGGAATCGTCGTCAACGGCGCCAAGCTCCAGCAATCGGGAGCCCCGATCGCCCACGAGCGCCTCATCGTCCCAACGACAGCCCTGGGACCCGACGACGAGCCCTACGCCGTGGCTTTCGCCGTGCCGGGCGATGCCGAGGGCGTCATCCACGTGAACGACTCCGCCTGCAGCAACGCCAAGTTCACGGCCATGGACCCCGAAGATATTGGCAACGCCACTTTCGGCATGCACCAAAGCGCACACATCCTCTTAGACAACGTGTTCGTCCCCTGGGAGAGAGTCTTCCTCTGCGGCGAATGGAAAGCCTCGAGAGACCTCGTCCACCGGTTCTCCGATTTCCAGCGTTTCGCCTCGTCGGCCTGCCGCTGCGGCTACATCGACCTGTGCATCGGCGCGGGATATGCCATGGCGGACTACAACGGGATGGCCGGCAAATCCCACGTCCAGGACAAGCTCATCGACATGAGCATCGACGCCGAGACCATCCAGGGCATGGTGGCGGGTTCCGCGGCCCTTGCCGTGCCCACGGCCTCCGGTGTCATGCTCCCCGATTCGCTGACCATCAACGCGGCCAAGCTCTACATGAACGAGGCGATTCTCAAAGCGGGACAGAGACTCGCCGATATCGGCGGCGGCATCCTCATCACGCGACCGAGCAAGCGGGACCTGCGGATCCCGAAGGTGGGGGATCTGCTCGCGAAGTACCACAAGGGCCGTGACGGCGTCGTCGTGGAGGATCGACTCAAAATGGCGAGGCTCTCCGAATCTCTTTCGGGGCTCTCAAGCCCGACAACCATCCTCTCTGTCATCGCAGCGGGGCCGCCGGCAACCCAGCGGCTCAACTTCCGCTTTATGACGGATTTCAGGCGGGATCGCAAGGCAGCGGAACGCCTGGCGGGAATTGATAGAAAACAATCTTGATCAAAGAAGGGAGAGGACCATGAAAGACAAAGCCATCATCACGGCGGCCATTACGGGGAGCATCCACACGACGAGCATGTCGCCCTACCTGC